>Ga0157364_1003923_pt1 | contig 14649 bp, 14 predicted proteins | sample AttsexASBM2_FD_111476 | JGI IMG/M metagenome (GOLD analysis project Ga0157364, IMG submission 111476) | Fungus gardens microbial communities from leaf cutter ant in Ribeirão Preto, State of São Paulo, Brazil - Atta sexdens ASBM2 | ecosystem: Host-associated > Fungi > Mycelium > Unclassified ... | reverse complement strand
GGTGAACGAAAAGGGGTGACAGATTGAACATTCAGAACCGCATGGTGATGACAATATTGACAGTCTGACACGAGCAGATATATAATAGTGCACGTTATGCTGCGTCTTATGTGAGTATCTTCTTCCCATAGACACGATATGTCTAAACCGAACATTCTCCAAAATTTGGAGAGTGGATGTAATATTCACGTAGAGAAATGGACCAAGTGAGTGCGCTCTTTTCCTTCATGAGGTTTATTCCTACTCCTCAAATATTCAGTCTAGATATACTATGTCTAGCTCTTTCAACGCTTTTCGAATATAGAGAGAAAGAAGAGAAAGAAAAAGAGAGAGAGAGAGAGAGAGAGAGAGAGAAAACAGAGGTAATAGAGAGAGAATAGGAATAGAGATAGAGATAGAGGAAAAGGAGGCTCGTTAAAAACAACGTTCCCTTAATATATAATCACTAGGTCACCCTATAGATTAATAGATAATACATTACTTTAATAGTTGTTGGTCATTTTACGTAACAGTTAGATGGCGACAGCTCAGCTCTAAGTATATAATATCGGTATAAGATTTCCTGTAAAGTGTCTCTCTGAGAGTTAAAACCGTTTAAACGCTACCGGTTATTCATCACCGTGACGATAATTCGTTAATAATCATAACAATAACAATCATAAACGAATATAGATAGTAATAACCGTAATGCTCATATAAATACGCGCACTCGCGCGCGCTTAACTCTTGTTTTCCGCTCTTCGCTCGTTTAATATATTTTTTTCTGTTTTTTTTTTTCTTATCATTAACATACGTGTAAAGAATTAAATCGATCACCGACTTTCGATTTTCAACTCCTCCCTTCGTCTGTCGTGCGAGGCATCGCGTTGCGGTCGCGTAAAACGTCAACGTAGTTCACATCACGCCCGAAATCGATGGTCTTCTCTTGATTCCGATTAATAAAACGCGATGATTAAAGAGCGCGAGAAGGAAGGAATGTCCGTTCCGTTTCTTATGCCTTCTTGTGCACGCTAAATTATCTGTCGCGAGCTCGATAATTTAAAAATTACAGGGAGTGAAAAATTTGCAAGTGCTAAGGCTTGAAATTTTAAGGCTGCAAAAAATCCAGTCCTACACGTTTCATCAAGTGGGAATCCAAATTCTACGGATCCCCGTTTTCTTTTAAGAAAGCATTATAGTTTCGTAAGTTCCTAAAACGAATGTAATATCCCGATTTATTATATATAATTTTGCGAGGACTGAAAGTTTTTTCATACATTGAAAGTTTTTCTTAATTTTTCAAGTCTGATCGTTATATCAGAAGAAACCACAGTTTTAAGGATCTAAAATCCACTGCAGAATCTCCGCTATTTCGAGAAATTAAAAGCCTCAAAATCTCTATTATTTGAAGCGACTATTTCAAAATTTGCATATGTAAATTTTATAGATCAAAGTTCGAAGGATCAATAGATTCCAAGTATTAAAAGCTGAGAAGGTTCATTATTATCGATATAAATTTTAAAGTCTCGTGAAGAGATACTAACTTTCGTAAGTCTCTCTGACATTTTGAAGGTCCGTAAGCCTAATAATATGATAGATATTCAACATTTTAACGTGTCAGAATTTTTGAAGAAGTAAATAAGATTAATGAGAAGACATTATACAAAGTATTTCGCTGAACTTGCATCAAAATTCCGAAGCTTCAACAAATTTTGGATCTGAGCTTTTCTTTCTCCTTTAAAATTGAAAATAAAGCATAATGAGTCACGTTACTTCGTATATAAAGTGTATCAACGAGTTTTATTCAGTTTACTTTAATAATATAATTATTCATATAATTATTTCATGCGTATATTATTTCAGTTAAATTGTAATTCGGAAAACGATCAGTAACACTTTATTGAATTTAGACTAAAACCAAAAGAACTTCAATTACTTTCAGAATAATCCGTCTCCCTACAATCCGTTTTTAGTTTCTAGCTTCACATTTCATTATTTTGTAATTATATCAATAATGATCGATAACGGAAGAAATGTCAGTTCATCAATATATTATTATGAAAATTTGAAGCAGACTTAGCGAAGTACTCGATATATACCCGCAATGACGAGAAATCAATCTATTATCCAAATTTTCATCGTACCTTGCATTCAAAATGTAGCTTGTAATAAGCATATTTTTTATCCGTTGTGCAAGTCTTTCCTCTTTCGTTACCTTCATCGTGATGTAGCTTTACTACATCGAAGAATTTGGTAATCATCTACATATCCATTATTATGTACTAACAATATCGTAGAGTCTGTGTCTATCAACTAAGAATCCAATATTGAAATTGTTTTATGTTTACGTTTTTATACTTGGCGTGGTCTTCCTGGCACCATAATGCACTTTTAAGAAATCTATATAAAAATATCGTGGAGTTGTCGTGTCCAGTGCGTTGAGTCGCGCGCGAAATAGGAATGCTCCTTGAATAAGGATGCCGAGATAAGAAACGAGGAGGGAAGGAATGAAGAAAGGAGAAAGAGCTCCATGGAAAAACAATCCACAGAGAATTAGAAGTAAATGGAAGGAAGAAAGTGGAGTACTACTCGGATTGAAAACTTCATTCAGATAGAGAGGTTGAATAAGCGATCATTGTATTTGCACGAACAAGATTCTCTTCGAACACTAAAAATACATTTTGTGAAAATAGATGGTTTTCTTTTAAAAAATCAAAAAATTAAAAAAAGTTATTTGTCAAATATTTTTCGATTTAACCCGAGATATCAATTACATAAGAAAGCTTTCAAGTTCTTTTATTTGTATCTTCGAATAAATGATTCGATATCTTTCAGCGAAATCAAGACGAGCAGATAAAAGATATAAGATTAATAAAAACGTGATAAAAGTGTGTCGAGATGGCAAAATTTGTTTTTCAGGAAGAAAGAAGAATTTCTACAAATTTTTACGATATAAATTAATACATGTAACAGCCATTAAAAGATGAATTGTTCGCAAATAAATTATTTTAATTCTTAATAAATTATTATTAAAATAATAAAATAAGAAAGAGTAATGGAATTATATTATATAAATTCTTCGTTTATCAAATAAAATATCTGACATTGTTAAATAAGGAAAATATTTTCATATATTTGAATAAATTAGCGAGGGTTTGATTTACTTTTTTAAATTTTTCATTTCTTACTCACCTCTTTTATCTGGATGAAAAATTTGTTCAACTGTGAGAAAAGAAGGAGTAGAAGGAAAAGAGGAAAAAGAGGAGGAAAGAGAAAGAGGGACAGTATGAGAACGTTGTGAAAATTGTGTCTGTTTTGGTCCCGTTTCGCATTGCGATTAGCCGCGAAACTACGCTTTCGAAATGAAACGATGACGGACAAGACAAACCAGGTCCCAACTTTATCCGCGTTAATGAGCTTTTTCCGCGTGAGCTTTTCCTTGTAAATGGTCGAGGCTGAAGGTTGGCTCGACCGATCTTTCTCTTTTCTCTTCTGTAAAATTCATTGATAGACAATAAGATTAACGTTAACTAAATTTGAGAATTTTACATCGCATTTATTATAGCAACTGAAGCAAAAGTAAATTAAACGGGACGAAGTGGAAATCAGATTATTCGACTGGACTGAATCTCTTCTAATAAACGTTCCTCAACGATTTTTAAACTTGTTTCTTTTTCAATTTGTATCTCTTTAAACATTCGATTTAAAAATGTATTTAATTTTACGAATAAATATATATTATAAATATATATAATTTTCTTGATACTGGCTTTTTTTCTGTAAATGATAAATTAATTTTTAGTAGCGTTCTATGTTCCAATTTCGAATGCTGAAGAGATGAGAGAGAGCCGCTCGAGCTCGCCTCGCAAAGTCCCGATAAAATCTCGGTTGTCGCCTGCGGTTGCGTTAGCAAAAGACACCGTCATGCCGATACGTCGAGATCTGAACATCTTCGGGACAAATATCGCGTTGAAAAGAATAAACGCTGCAAAATACAGCAAATGTTACGCACCGGAAGGGATACGAATCGCGTCACCCCCGATAAATCCAGATTTTGGCTCCAGGCTCTTCGGATCCCGGAATTGCGCGATCGTGAATTCGCGTTCGTGTCCCTCCCGAAACGTCTTTCTGGACACCATCAGTGCTTCCTCCAAACTTCCTTATTCAACGCTTCCCTTTTGCCAAATAGACGTTAAAGATTCACGAGTTTTGTTGATTGTTTCCAACGAGAAAGAAAAATAGAGAGAAAAATAAATAGACAGATAAATATCCAGATAGCATGGAACGTTTCTGTAATATTAAACATTACAATGTTGCTACAATATTATTGGAATGTTCTATGCTTAAGTGGATGAAGACAAAGAAAGTCAAAAAGATAAATAAAAAAACAAATAAAACGTTTATTGTTCTAGGGCAAGTTCTTTAAAAATATACAGATAAACTCGAAAGACAAACGTACAAAGAGAATAAATAAATATAAAAATATTTTATTTATCAAGTGCTCTAGATTATCATCCTCTAAAGCGTTAAACATTTAAATTAATAAGATATAAAAGAATATATATATATATATATATATATATATATAAAAAAAAATAAAACAAATAGAAAATAAAAAAAGAATAATATATATAAAAATAAAAAATATATATTATAATAAAAAGAAATAATGTGTTCATGTGTGAATGAAGTGTTAAATATGTAGTGTATATATGTACAAAATTATTATAAATAAACAAGGGAATACAATAATAAGAAAGAAAGAGAAAGAAGGGGGGGGAGAGAGGGGGGGGGGGGGGGGGGGAGGGGGGGTGAGAGAGAGAGAGAGCTTATGCTCTCGCATAATCTCCATTATTTTCCATATACGTGAGCGATCATAATTAATACAAGCGTATTTGAACGCGGAGACAATTAGCAACGGTGAAGAAGGAAGTCTGGCGAACACCTCCGAACGAGAAGTCGTTGGCAAATAATTAGTTTCCCCCGTTGTTCTGGTCGATCCTTTTAGTTAAGCCTATCCCTTCGCGTCGCGCCGCACCGCGTCAACTCCGCGCGGTCGCGGTTCCATTGTAAAAAATCTTCAACACCTTTTCCTCTGCCCTTCCACCCCCCTCCCTTCAGTGGAAACGTAGTCGCCTTTTTTTGTACCCGTGCGCCATGTACAAGTATACATCTAACAATATAATATTCTATATAACCTACGGACGTTAAAGCGAATAAGATCACTTTGCATTCTCTCTCTATATACGTTTTCTAAAAACCCTTCGGATTTTTCTCGCCGGCCCTTAAAGCGCGTCATCAGGCGCCGTCCTAAGGAACAGGATATACGCAACTCAGACATAAGAACGCGTCACTTTGTACGAATGAGTCTATTTGTTGCCAAATTTAGCGACGTTTTGCTGACGCAGGCATACCGGGAAGGTGGAGTTTCCGATGAATAAAATAATAAGAGAAGAGAAGGAATGTATACGCGCGTGCGACAATATGTAGCTGAAGGCAATTCACGGGTTAGATAAAATTGGTATCACATGCCCGGCTATTTAGACAAGTCCGTCTTCTTTTTTCCATTTAAGCGCGATCTCCGTTCTTATTTAAACGCAAACAGAGCGTAACTCGCGTGTTCGATGAACCGTTCAAATACTAGAAATTGTGATTTGCGCAGGCCGGCAACATCCAGCCTTTTGCCCGAAATCGAATATTTGAGGATGTTATATTGCCTCGGGCTAAGAACCGTTCGATTTCCAGTTTAGTTCTAGTTCAGTTTAGTTAGCTCTAGACATGAAGTACGAATACAACCCTTTAATGACAATCCTTTAAGCGTATTTACCGTCAAGGGGAGAGTAGAGGGAGGGAAGGCAAATGGACGGTTTTACCTTAAGCGCGAGGCTTTAAGAGCCAGCTTAGGTTACCTTCGGGCCAGTTCTTGTCCGCACACGCGCTTCCTGTATACGCACATTATACCTGTCCGCGCTTCACGAGGTATACAGAGATACAAGATTGAGTTTCCTGTGTGTCGAATGTACATTTAATTATTAAGAAAACATTTATTCAGGCACGCAAGTTGGGCAGGGGAGCAGCGCGCAGCTAATGGAAGAAGCCGCGCGTACCCCAGGGATTCCCTCCTTCACTGTGTATTCGCTCAAGTTGAACAAATCGATTATACGGATTTTCTTGTGTTCTTTTTTTCGATCATCCTCAATTTTCCTTCATGATCTTCTTTCCTTGATCGCATACTCTTACCCAAAATTGGCGAGTGAAAGTGTCGGGGGTTGGAAGGGATCGACAAAAGTAGGCGATCAAAAGAGTCGAGAGACGACGCGATCCTTTGTGAAAAACAGGAAAGTTGAAGAGTCAGATAATTGAAGGCTCTAATGCGCGAAGAGAACAAATGCCGAGTGATTTTTTTGTTTATGTTAAAAAACACGCACAATTATTACACGTCGAATTTCTGAATTCAAATTTTCTTACGATCATTTGCCGCGCCATTCTAATTGGATCTTTGGTCGACTTTTTGAGGAGGGGCTCAAAGGTACGCGCGGAACGCAAGAAGGCCCATCGTTAGACGAGTTTCGCACGCGGAAACAAACGGCCGTGTCCGATCGACCCGGCTGACGCAGAACTCCCGCTTAGTGCGGTGTATCCTCAACAATCACATGTATATTTGTAGGTTGTGATTTGTGTAAAAACGAATTGTAAATCTTAACAATGTTGTTCCATACGAAACTTTTGCTCTGTGACAATTAAGAGACTTTTACTTTGAAATTTACAAAAGAGTTATCACTCGTGAAGAGGATGAAGCGTGATGCCGTGGAAAATTTGTATGGCAAAGTAATTTACAAACCTGCTTGAGGAATTCGTTGTTAGATAGCACGATTGGTAGCTTTCCTCTAGAGATCCTCGAGTATGAGATTGGATCGTCCTGAATATGGCGGATTAAATACTTAAGGTAGAATGAGATAGACATCCATCTCATGCACCACCCTAAATGTGGCAGAATCAAAAGTTGTCTAAACGATGTTCAATCTCTTACTTGAAAATCTCTATCCTCTTCGTGGCAATTGTTTTCAAACTAGAAGCGGGCTTATATTATTGAAGCCACTTCTCTTGAAATACTAATTGCCTAGCAAAAGTACCAACGAGAGTTCATGCGAATGATCATCGATTAAATTCAGCAATTAAATGCGGATTACAGCGGACCGCCAAGTAGCTGACGCGAACAAGGATACGCTGCTCTAGACGAGAGTTCTCACATTCGTTTGTGCGAAGAGCAAGCCTGCAGCCAATCGTAGCGCGATCATATTCCCAACAATATACTGTATCAATTGTGATACATCCAGCCGGCAAGACGCCAGCACCGATCGACAATCCTTGGGCACGGCCGCGAGGCGTGATCGCGCGCAAAACCGGCGAGGGGCCTTAGTACGAGTGCTGCGGCTGCAGAGACGAGACTCAGCTGTGCGCCGACGTATCCGAGCCTTGACTGTTGCCTAGCCCACCCATGCCGGCCTGCGAAGTGAGCCTGGTGGCCGACTGCGATGTCGTAGTCACCGTGGCGGAGTGACTGAGGCCGTGATGCCTGCCGGTTTCTGGCACCAGGTGGGGCGTACGGCTGGAGACGGGCGGTAAGACCGGGCTGACCGGCCACGGGTGCAAGGACATGGTGCTGGGAGCGCTGGGCACGCTGCGTGAATGCGGCAGCAGGGGTGAGTTGGAGAGGCTGGCGAGGGGGTGATGCGCGGCGGACACGACGCTGCCGCCGCCGGAAACGCCCAGGCTCGTACCCAACGATATTGCTCCTCCGCCACCACCGCCACCGCCGCCGCTACCGCCGCCGCCGCCGCCGCCGCCGGAAACCGCCATAGCTACCGCGGTATCCGGGTGGAGGAAGTTACGCCGTTGCTCCATCCGCTCGGCGTGCTGCGCCAAACAGCGGGTCAGCTCCTCGGGCAATAGCTCCAGCTGGCCCTGCAATGAAGTCAGCTTCTCCTCTAGGCCGACCAGACGGTCCTCCAGACCCACCAGACGCTCCTCCACCGCGTCCTGCCGCGTGCTCATGTCCGAGACGATCTCGTAGACGGTGTTTTGTGTCTGTTATGAATAAGATGCATACGTTAGATACGTCAAGAAGCTTATCGTACCTAGATTCTGTCTTTTTTAACGATAGTTCGGTATTGTGTTATACTGTTGTTGCGCGACGACAATATAACTTTTTACATATTTTTGACATTGTTGTCAAAAGTAACAGAATTGGGGTACTGGATGATGTAGAACGTTGCGTTTACAATCATAAATCGGTTATTTTACGTAACTAATCGTGAAAAACTCTTCTAAGTAATTACGAATAAATAATAAAGACATTATTGAGTCTATAGAACTAAATTTTTTTGCGACAAAAATGGGAATAATTAATAAAATCCTGATTTAAAGGTCAGCTGTTCTATCTAAGCAGACACGGAAGCTTTGAAATGTAATCCCCTTCAATCCTCTCTGTACGCTGCTGCAATATTCCATCAAGCTTTACGAGAGGATGCAGGTTTCCCTTGTTAGCACAGAATCTCACCTTGGCCATGTCCGTTATAGTGTTGGCGTTGTCCATCAATTTACGCTGATCCATTTTCACCTTTCTGAGTCTGAAATTTCGAGGTAGTTTGTGATTACGCACTGGCCTAACTATGGTGACCTAATAGGCCTGGAGTGGTATCGACTTACGCGTATATGGCCAACAGGAATTTCCGCTGATGAGTCCTCACGCGTCCGGGATTGACGCGCTTCACCAAACGGGTGTGCTTGTAAATCAGCCACGTTTCCCGCAACACGTTCGCCGCGGCGTTCTTTAACTACAACAGAACAAACAATGTTTATTGTCACTCAAAGCTCCCTTCAACACCTGAACCTTTCATCGGTGTCTAACAAGGTCTTTGGGACATCATATCAATATTGTATTGGAAATATATCCTCATCACTCTTAAGGCTTTAAAAAGTTTTCAAGGTTTCCACCCTAGACGATGAAGAGATCATTTATTACGTCTTCAGGGTTAGATAATTTTATTTATAGGCTAAAAGAATGCCTGCAGGATATATATAGGGTATACTTTCGTAGTTCGAGAAGGAATTATTCAAACTATATTCGCTGAGTAAACATTATGTTATAGCAATAATTGCACAATTGTTAACTATGATATTCAATGTCACGATCAATTTCTTTAATATTTCTTTCAGAATCTTGAAGAGGGTTGTCTCAAGAAATAATGAAAGTCTCGTTGAGAACATATGTTCTACATGCATATTTTGGCTTCATATGAGTGTCAATTAAAAAGAAAAAAATTGCAAGATTACGTTTCTCTTTCATTAATTACATCACGCTATACGGTCAAGGAAAAAGAGCATTACGCTCGTTACACAAATCTTATATGGCCCAGAGAAAAAAAGTATTTCGAGAGGACTGACGTTTGTTTTGTTGCCGCGCTGATGGGATCAGATCGATTCCGCTTATGCAATGACGTGAAAAAAAGCGATATGCGTTTGAGGGTTAAAACAGCGTAAAAAGACCGTCGATACGGTCACGTGTATAGCTCTACGTTACCACTCCTTGATATTTGCAAAGTTTATAAATAAACGCTGGCTAATAATTATTTCAGTAGCCGTATGGTTGAAGACTTCGATCCGGAGGTGGAGAGAAGCGGTCGTACTTATGCAACCACACGTTCACGTCGTGCGGAACGTGCGATCAATCTAAATCATAAACGGAATATTTCGAGTTACGGTTTCAATTAAAGCGGTTCGTCGGAATATTACAAAAAAAAAAAAAAAATTTTTAGACGTGCCTTTTTATTTCTGAATAATTTCGAAATATTTCTAAATAAAATCCGCCTGCCTTCGCGTGCGGTAGGATTGCAAATCGCTGCATTAACTCTTTACTTCTGACATCAGCCGATCGATTATGTCACGATCTGCGAAACATGTATAACGAGTTGTCAAGGGTTTTTCCTCGTAGAGAAACTAACGATGGAAATGTCCATGTTTTTCCAGCTCCTGCATTGTTCTTCGAATTCTAAATTAATGCTGAATTTCCCAAGTGACTTGCGGGCTCATTGATTTTGTTTTTGTCTTTAAAACTGAATTGCCACTAAGGACGTAACTTTCAAATCTCGTATCCCAAAGCGCTCGAAACTCCTGTAAGTTTTTGTCCTAGCTCCTAATATTCACTATTCAACTTCCAACTATAGGTGGCCGACTTCTCAGCTTATAATTTAAGTTCAATGAAACATGCCGGTGAATTATAGTGTTTATTATTGTTATAAAGTGTCCCAGAAATGGCAAAATTTTTCATGCGATATATGTATATCAGAAAGCGAGTTTTGCAGCAAACGTTTCATTATCGTGACTTCCTTCAAGCCGCCTTTTTATTTATTTAGAAGTTTGTTAAGATTTAATCGATCGATGTCATGTTCTTTTTGTGATGATGAAGGTTAAAATGATACATTAAGTAGCCGACTTGTTCATCTCAATATAATCAATACCATTTTGTATTTTGTTCAAAAATCAATTATTAAAATTTTTATGCTAAATTTTTAATATATACGCGAGTTAATTTAATCGATTGTATTATTTGAATCTTTGATGTTGAATTCAACATTTAATATTTAACATTTTATGTTTTTATGTTAAGAATAACACAATTTATAAATAATTGAGCAAATTACATAAAAATAATGTTAAAAAATGTAAATTTTAAGATAAATGAATAAAATATGCCCATTTAACATATTATAAATAATAATTTTATTGAAATGTATTAATTTTACTAAAACATATTAATATATTGTAAATATTTATTAATTTTTTTAGATTAATTTTATTGAAAGAATATATTTCCACAATTTGATTACAAAATGTATCTATATTATATTTTTGTGATAATTTTTATATAATTGCTTTCTAATATATTGTGTTAAATAAATACAGAAATTTAGATGTTTAGGACAAGTCAAATATGTTAAATTTAAAACATTTTCTAACTGCGAGAAAAACGTCGCATTTATTTATCTGAATGGATAATTCGATAATACTCTCTACATGTCTACGACACGCATCTTATTTGACTCGTTTAATATAAAAAAATTGTGAAAAACATTCAAATATTTAAGTTTCTCGAATCTAAACTTCTCAATTCGGAATTCTTACAGTTTTATAAATTTTTAAACTCTATCTCATGGATTTTCTATGGTTCTTAAAACTTTTCTTTCACACATCTTTTATTGTTCTCATTATATTTCGAATTTCTTTCTTCGGGATTAAATATTCAAATTTTCGAGATTATTAGGTGGTATTTTTAGATTTTTGGATTCGCATTCTCCCAGATTCTCTCAGAATTCGTCTTTCGCTGTTTCTTTTCCTAGAATTCTAACATCCGACGTCGCGCACTTTTAATATTATCTATCTCGGTACCGCGATATAAAAATTAAGAATTCAGATTAACAATGAAGGGAAAGTTCTGCCTAAAGGTCAAAGCGACTTCATGCAGTCCGCTTATTTCCGAGACAACCTTACTCGCAGTGGGATACTTTCTTATTACGTGGCTCAGCCAGAAAATTACGTCGCACTGTATATACATAGAGAGTGATATCCATCATGCTCTCATTACGTGCTTAATTCGCTTTCCTGATTCTTGCGGAATACTCTCAGCGAGTATAATTTCGAAACCACCTTTGCAATTATGTCTATTACTGCTACTGTTCTCTTTGGTAGAAACTTTAAGAAATTTTATACCATCTTTAGTTGAAAGCCAAGCATTATCTCTATCATCATTAGAGACTTTTTACCGTAAAAATCAAAACATTAAAAAATTTAAGAGCTTTGCAATTTAAATTTAAATACACGTAAATTGAAAAATTTTTAAAATTTCGCGAGCGTTAATGAGTTCGTTAATTGCTCATCAGTTTTTAATCTATTTTATTCAAAATACGTTGATATTTAAATCGTTTCGTACATCATCTAAGAATAATGGCCAAAAGATGACGTGATATAATTTCTTCTTTTATTACTACTTGTCGTCTTACTTTGGAAACTTATTTACTATACATATCATTAAAAGTTGGCTCCCTTAATTCAGAAACTTGCGCTGGATATACAAGAACATCGCATAGTTAATTGTTATAATATAGAAAAGTAACTTGGATACTTGTAAAATTCTTAGCTTAATCTTCTGTATTTAAATAAGGATAGTTTGAACAAAAAGAAAAGTTACTTTATATCATCCCATTATATTATTATACATGAATTCTATTTAATCCCTTGTATTTTGAATTACTTTTTTTTTTAACTAAATTGATTTAACGATGATAAGAGTACATAATATTGTATTATTATTTTAAGAAAATTTCACAAAAAGTTTTGCAAAACCTGCAATAACAAGTCAAATCGAAAACTGAAAATCAATTTTTCTGAAGCTTTTTACAAGCTAAATGAATGTTTAAACAAAAAGTTTCAAGCAAAAGAGCAGACATATATCTCTTCATTATATCGATCGATACAAAAGTGGTACGTACTATTGTAAGGCTATTATAGATTAGTATAGACTAATATAAAACTAGTATACCAGTTCTCTTTATAAATTCCAAGTACTTTCTCTGTTCGATCCGACTATTCGCTAATCTTTTACAATTTTTTTACGTCTTTTTCCAATGTATATTTTACGGTCAATAATTTGAAATCAGAGTATTTCTGTTGTATTAGGAGTCTGTTATATCATTTATTATTTTACATCCGTTAATAGCATTTGTTGTGTAAGTTGTATTGCGTTTCATCGCGGCAACGTAACTCCCTTTTCTCTGTATTATTATAACCGCAAAGCTACTATTAACACAAAGGTCTTACAGATGCAACTGCTAGGACGGAACGCCACAGACAATGGCCTTACCCTTTTCGTTAATTGTGTGTCCATCATAAAGTTGTGCACGTGCTTCTCCGCCCGCGTAAGCTCGAGCTTCCTGGAGACGACTGCTACCAGCAAAGCGGTGCACCCCGCGCCCTGAAATTTCGAGAAAATGCAATTTCTCGTGAACTTCTCTTTCACATGAAATTTGTAGATCCTGAAACTTCCACTTTCCGCGCACTTCTTTTAAGAACCTTAAGTATACGTCCGTTTTCCGGGAGAATCTTTTTTCCGATCCCTCAAGCTAGTCTCAAGTTGAATGTAATGAAAAAAATCGTTTTGTTTTATTCAAGATATGTCCTAACAGCTTCTTACGGTCCTTTGTAGGTTCTCTAATCTTCGGAAAGTCTCCCCTTCGAAAGTAAGAAGTAATCAAACTCAAGAAGTCTGATCAAAAGAATATGGTGAGTGAACAAATGCGTATGCCATTGAGCTAAAAAATTGAGGTCGCCGATAAAAAGGAGAATTTTCCAAGACCTACAAAAAATCGTAACAATTTCCTTGTAGAATAAGTGAAAAAAAATGAAATAAGAAAGAATCGTTTTAGTTGACTCAATGCGATATTTCGATTTGTACAGTATTTGTATTTGTACAGTTCGATACAAGTACAGTACACATTTCGTATACTGAGAAAAATATTCTGGTTAAACCAACAAAAAGACCCAACCAGAATGGCAGATTTTGGTAAGATTAAATAGAATTTTTCATCTCGCCAAAATGCTATTCTAGTTCTAGTACCTTTTCATTAGTTTAACGAGAATATTTTTTCCGCATGCGGAAAAAATTTTTGGTATTTGTGAGTCTAATGATTTATAAAATTATAATTGCTTTCGGGAACATATATTTTCTTTTGGCATACATAGAAACATAATTATTCTTACTTAATTAAACATAATTATTACTAATATTACAACAATAATAATTATGCAGCAACAAAAATGGAACTTCTAACCATGCAATTGTCACAAATACTAAAAATTTTTCTCTCATTGTCAGTATAATTGAGAGAAAAGTTTTTGAAAGAAAAAAAAATTTCAAATAACAATTTTTATCATAATAGAATTATTAATTTAGTTGATTTTTATTAGGTAAAATCTGTCTCATTAATCACTAAATTATCTGTTCAATTGTAAGGAAACGACGTGATTAGAGAGAATTGTTTTTCATTTGCTGTTTGCAACTAATAGAAAAATTACACTAAATGTAGATTAATTTCACAGAATTTACGAGATGCATTTACAACATTATATACTCTAATATAGACGAATTAAATTTGTATTTGTAACTATAATTACATGTTACTATAATTATAATTGTTGCTGTAATGTTAAGTAATAATAACTGTATAATATAGAGTTCTATCAAAAAATATATGTTTGTCAACCAAAACTATACTAAAAAAGAAAAGATTGATTGAATATAGCATAGCATTTTTATTGGCTGCAGCAACCTGCCAATCTTTTCTTTCATTATTACATCATAAAAATGCAATTACCTTTTTCCTGAAACGTTTTGGAACGTATTGTAAATTATGTTCGTGACTGAATTTCCGAAAACAACTTGGAAAGCGGAAGTTTCCGAGAAATTAGCTCGTGTTGTTGGTAGCGCTGATCAAAGCTTGGCGCTAACCACGAGTGCTAACGGATTAGTGGGGAGCGCGGCTGGAACAAGATTGGGAAGGAAGAGATGGATAATGGATAGGGAAGTGTGATAATATAATAAGGAACGGCTTCCCC
>Ga0157364_1003922_pt1 | contig 14651 bp, 7 predicted proteins | sample AttsexASBM2_FD_111476 | JGI IMG/M metagenome (GOLD analysis project Ga0157364, IMG submission 111476) | Fungus gardens microbial communities from leaf cutter ant in Ribeirão Preto, State of São Paulo, Brazil - Atta sexdens ASBM2 | ecosystem: Host-associated > Fungi > Mycelium > Unclassified ... | reverse complement strand
TAAGGGAATAATTAGGATGTTGAATAAATTTGACATTTATAATATTTTGCAATAAAATGATGATTATTATAATTGTAATGAAAAGCGAGTATTTTTCAGTATTTAATATCCAATATTAAATGATGATCAAAGAATAATAATTTTATTGCCGATTTTTTTATAATTAATTCTTAATGCATATTTGTATCATTAATTAAATATCATTGATTAAATATGATGTATCGTTTTAATCTTGCTACTGATTATATATGATATTTTTATTTTTTAATTATCGTGCTTCATGCGTATCGTATATTATGACAGGAACGTTCGAACGAAATCGTTTTAGAGGAAAATTTATCTATGCAGATCAACGTCCGCGCACATTTCTTCCAATTTCCGCACAACTTAATGCAATTTTAATAGTTCCGATTTCCTTTACACGAGCAGCTGTACGCTATACCGGGGCTTCATTTGAAATTTGCAAGTCGATATCGGTCGGAAGTTCATCGGTACTTCGTAGTTTATCCCTGAGCTTATGATGCACGTTGGCTAATCTGATGAGGATGAATAGAACGCGCGCGTATCGGCAATTAGAATCTACGTCTTAACCGCGGTCGAGTACACTCTGCGGCGTGGTGGATATGGGTCATGAGTTTCATCGATTGGCGTGCTGAAAAAGATGAGTATCGAGAACGGGACGCGTTCCTGTTCGAATAACGAATATCGATTTCCCGGGGACGCGTTTAAATGCTCTTTTATGCGATGTAGTAAAAAACATCGCGCGGCTCAAACACAGATCGCCGTCGCGGTGTTGAGGGCGCGCTTACCGCAAATTAATAACCAGTTAGGAAAAAACGATTTATTTGCACGTCGTTGTTATGCGCGCAAACATGTGTTAAAACGTCGACGTTGTTAAAAGCAATCAACGATCTATGCAAAATCAGAGTGATTACCAATTAATATATTGCAGAGATACGAACTCGCGATGCCACGGATTGCTTTTAGTAAAGTTATGTTTTTTAATGTACTATATAGATCTTAATAAATATTTTATATTCTGAAATAATGGGGAATTAATGTTTTCGACTGATGGCTAATTTGTTTAAGAAAGTCTTCTACTTTTGTTGTCGCGTTGTTTTTTAGGTTTTTTAGGAATTTTTTTTAGAAAATTGATAAATAAAATGGATAAATATCTTTTGTTTTTGTTCTTTATTTATTACTGTTTCAAGATAAATTTACCATTTTTTAACAAAAAATATGAACAATTAACAAATTTAGTTGATTTCTATGTATAACATTGGGTGCTTTCCAATAAGAGACACAGATGACACAATATAACATAGTGAATCATTCATTGCTCGATTCATTGTTTACCAATGTTAAATAAAGATGAAATATTCATTTTGTTTCTTGCTGAAAAATACCAGTCGGAACTAGAATTATCTTAATAATTTAATTTTTTTTATTTTTTTATAAACAAGCGTCATTTATTTATTTATTTATTTATTTATGAAACGAATAATTCTAGTTTCGATAGCCGTATGTGTTCTGATTAAAAATTGACATCCATCTTTTTTTAAATTTTAATTCATTGAGAGATTCGGTATCACAATGTCGCAAATGATCCGTGCACACGATATATAAATAAAACTCAAACAGATCTATTAATTATTGATATTTTTTTTTATAACAAATAACAAATCTATCTTGAAATAATAATAAATAATAATTTTTAAAAATATTTTCTTCCTTTTTAAAAAAAATTCTTTAAAATCTCTTAAAACTTCTTAAGAACCACTTAAAAAACAGTTTGACGAAATAGAAAATTCCCTTAATGCTTTGAACAAAATTTCGTACATAATTAAAAACCGTATAACGTCAGATTTGGATTCATCGATTTCTCATATTTTGCTTTCCATTTGTGAATTCTTTCAAGATAGTGGAGGAAATCGATTAATCGACTAAGAAAGAAATAAAAGCGACAAATAATAGAATGTTCGCCGGATAAGTAATTAATCTGCATGCTATTATGAATAATCAGTCGGAAAATTTACAACCGCTTGTGAATATTTAACCGCAGATGACGTATATTTAATCGCAACCGCGGGGCAGCGAGATATTCATAATACATCGGCCAGATTTGGAAACGTGTCGAGCTGTGCAGTGATCTGTAATAAATAGATAGTTCGTGATTCAATGGGCTACTTTATTTCGGTCAGTCAATAATACAATTCGGCATCAGCTGCGAATAACGTGAAGATTGTCGCGATATGACATCGCTGGCAAACAGCAGTGATAGCCTGGTCAAATATTTAACGAAAAAAATGAAAGATGTGTGTCACGTTTTTATTTCTCATGATGATAAAAAGCTATAAAAGCTTCAAGAGCATATCGCGAAAGCAGAAATCGATTCTGCAATTAGATCAACACGTGGCAAATTTCTTTTCAAATTCTTTAAAAGTAACTTCATTGTTCCTTTTGTTTTGTATGTTTTATATCAAAATTACTTTCAATCTTTTAATTTGTTGGATAAGAAAATATTGAGAAGATAGATCGAAAGACTCATTTCCGTTTATTTAAGGAAGTTTGTTCGTTTACTCGATACAAAATTACGCGGGAGAAAACTGGGCGATTGATCAGTCTAATGCATTTTGTAACTACTATGATTTATAGCCATGCGAAATGTCTCGGAGTCGTTGCATTCGGATTGTAAGCACGAGATATCCTTTAGTTAATGGCGAGCAAGTTAAATTAAAGAGCTTCTGCACGCTTTGCGGTTAACAGCGTTCACGTTTTACCTGTTTCGGCTGACAAAGTGCCAGTTTCGCGTTGTGGTCATGTCAGGTCGGCTTGATGTTCTTCGTTTTGCCCCAATTATGAAAGTGTTCCATTTAATACCGCAACGAATTGGGATATTTTTCAACACCGATTTTGGTTGTGAAGCTTGTTGAGTCAACAATTCATATTTTGTCGAGCGTTGAATAATTGTCCAATTGCTGGAATATTTGTTTCGAGCTCTTATCTCGGAACTTGAAACAAAATGAATGTGTGTTGTGTAAAATAAATGTACGTCCTTTCGATAATTTGAAAATTATTTGTCCGCTATAAAAAAATTTTATTATTTTATATGACAAATATTAATCTCATTAATCTTGGCAGGAATTTTTGTATTTTCAGCAACGACTATCATTGCCGTATTAATTAAGCTATGTAAACTTCAAATGACAAGTAGCTAATAATAACAGGTATAATTAATATAAATAGAGAGATATTACGTAATTAATAGAATTTATGTAAACATTATTATGTAAATAAAATGTTTATATAAAATATACATAATTATGATTTAGAAAACAAATGTATCCTCTAATTATGACGTTATTTACATCTTTATTCTTATATCTTAACCAATGTTTATGTAAAATATAAAATATAGAATATGAATTACACATAAATGATGGAAGGAGTTTTTCTATAATCATGAATAAACGTACTCGCGGACTCTTAAATGACCCATAGAATGCAGCTTGTGAAACAATCACGCTCTTGGCACCTTTTCAACTGTCATCCGAGTAAACCCGGTATTTCGCGCTTCTGGTTGTAAGATAAAGGCTTGAGGGATTTGATGGTAACGGCGATACCCTTTGTTCCGTTTACACCTACCCTCTCGCGAATGTTTTCATAGAAAATTAGGAGTTGGGGTAGAGAAGCGCGAAATGATGGCCCGAACGGTGGTTCGTGACAGCTACGATTACATAAGCATCTACCGTAGTCGCACAGATTGCTCGTACTCGGGGATGGATTCAATCTAGTGGGATTACCCGGGGACTCGGCCTCCGTCGTTCGTTGTCGCCTTGTCGTACGTACTGTCGCGAACCTCCCCGTCGGTCTAGTTCTTGCTAGGCCGGAATTCCGTATCCCGTATGTCAACACGCATCCTTTCGTTGCACCCGACCGCAGACTGTCTTAATCCTCTGTGCGCCGAGGAATAATCTCTCGTGAAATGACGATATGAAATATTCTCTTTTCAAGATATTTTAATTGCTCAATATGTTTTATTTTTATCTCGATATGCGTTGGTAGACAATAAATTGTTGATGAAAAATTTACATAATATAATTTTAAATTTCGAATATACTATATTAAGAAAAAAATATAAATAAATGTGTGTGTACTTAATTTTATAAATATTTGTTTGAACAGTACTAACTTAACATTTACTTACGATAAATAAATATTGGGTTGTCCGGAAAGTTCGTGCCGATTTTGAAGGAAAATTGAAACGCAGAAGATTTAAATTTTAGTATATATTTATTATAAATTTAAATCTTTTGCGGCACGAACCTTCCGGACAACCTAATATTTACTAAATAAAAAATTGATAGCTAAATTAATGATTCGTGTATCAAATAAATATATATTTATGTTAATAAATATTTAGTTGTTTAGTAAAATATTAGCAATATTCAAATAAATATTTATGAAAATTAGTACATTTTTCTCTTAATGTAGAGAAAATAATTTTCACTAATAATACATATTATTAAACTTTTGATAAAAGATTTTCCATGATTTCATATAATTTCTATAAGCTAGCAATACGAAGTTTTTTTTTCTAGATTATTTTTATGTTTTTAATTCTTAAACGCCTTTTCGGTATGGCTACCCGACTTTTTGTTGTCATTTCCAATGTTTTGCTTATAACTTTTTTATTAATAAAGATAGATTTTTTTGCTTGCTATTGTTATGTTCCATAATGTCTGGCATTTCTATTAAAAAAAATTTCTACAAAAAATAAATAAAATACAATTTTATTTATTTTTATAAAAGTTATAATCAATTGATTAGTGTGTTGTTCTCGTAATGAATTGAACGGTCAACCAAGAGACTTAAATTAAAAAAATTTGACGGATAACTTAATGTATTATTAATGATTTCAATCTTTTTAAATTAATTAAGTGCTCGGGAAAATTACGTAGTAATTTAACAGCATTTAAAAGGAGGAAGGGATAAGATTTGTATAATTAATATACATTGTTTATTATATGCGAATGATTATTATGTATGAAGAAATCTGATCAGAGCAGTGAACGATGTAAGCATAGGTCATGTAGTAAAGCGATTATATATAAATATATATGCATATGTATCTGGTTAATATTGCGACTGCACGCATAAACGATAATTATGCGGCGGTGCAATATTTGTCCGGAAACAAACCTGCTTTGCCATATGCTTTTACGCGTGCTCATTTACCGCTAATTAATAATGTTATTCGATATTAGTTTGCCAACGCGTATGAGGATCCAAAGCATATTTACGAAGGCGAGCCGTACCATTGCCTTAAATGTATTTTGTTATAATTAGAACTCCGTTATTGTTACTACGCCGAATATATTTCGACTATTATTATACATCAGCATAATGAAACAAGCTTTTCATTTGTCCTACATTTAGTTCGTTACAGCAAATATAACAATGAACCGTGAATGGTGCTTATTTATACTTTCAATTCATTGTTCAAAAATTGAAATTTTATTGTTCTTTGCGTAAGAACTGTGCGCGATATTAACCTTCTCTGTGAAGTCAGGCGAAGCGATATTTTCAATTAAAAATAATCGCATATTCTGGAATCGAATAAATAAACGCGAGCAATATTTATTTAACACCGGATTACATGTGCGATTTTTTTTCTATACTATAAATTTAATTCATTCGTGTATGAGAGATAGTGAAATATGTTGTCAGGCTACAAAATATACATATGCACCTATACATATATCATTCATAAGGATAATAACAGTAAATGTGCGATAACGATTTGATTTTATTGAAAATACATCAGACATTTGAAATACAGCTTATGCCGTTGACAATTCTATTCTGGAAGTTATTCGAAGTTTATTTATTTAACTGAGATCAATACGAGTTGTCTCGTTGACTGAATTTAATTTGTGTTTTTAAGTTTGAAACATGATTACATTTTCTGTCTGGGAAATATTATATATTTTTTCAAAAAATCAAAAAAAATCACAAGTTACTTGTTGAAATTTATTTTTCTTTTTTCCTATTTTTGTAATATTCTCTATTTTATTTCAATAAAATAAATTTAATGGAAGAAAAACTTCAAATCAATTCAAAATACATATTGCAATCAAAATTATGCTAAATTACAAAGAATTAAAAGATGCTTCGTCAAATTCGAATTTCATCGAAAATACAGTAGTTTTTGTGACTCAACGGACTCAATTTGATAAGCTCGCAAATTCTTTTTTTTTTTTTTTCTAATACATAGTGGGAACGAATAAACACGCGTTGCCGGTTGTCAAGTTTTTCTCGAGTTTCATCCGTTTAGCAGTGCCGATTAAAAACTGCTTTCCGTGTAGATTTATAACCGCGGTATTCTTAGAGTCGTTGTAGATTTTCTCTCCTTTTTTTCGAAGCGATGCTTGTCACCGACGTGAGAACGAAAATATACGCCGGACGACGATGGCGAATACAAATCCACGGTCTGTTCTCAGTGTTGTTATTCTTATTGCGAAACTTCACTGCACACGCAGTCATGATATCGAGCTCACGATAGGGCAAGTCGAAGGATCAGTAGCATAGGACGGAGGACATAAATCTTGCGAAATAAAAATTGCAACGTCAGATGACCCAATATACTATACGAATAGACTATCGTGGAATATATCGATACGATTCATTATTCATTTTCTTATTCATATCTTTATACGCTTTAGACATGAAGAAAGAAAGATCTATTATAAATATCTACTAAAAATACTGCGCAATACTACTGTGTATTATTATATATTGCCATAAATATATTGCTATAAAAGAGTATCAAAATGATTCTAAAGCGATTGGATCCTTTTATTTGAGAATCTTCTTTTCGAAGTATTATTGCATTCTTAAAAAATATGGAGTGTGGACGTTTAATACGTGCATGTAATTTTTAGTATATGGATATTGATAAACATCAACATGATGTGAATTTAACACCATGATTTAAAATTCATGTACCAACACCAATACGATAAGAATTATATTTAACTTGTTGTGTGCCTTCTAGTGACACAAATCGACAAAAGTATCATTCTGTCTTTGTTACCCATGGAATTTTATGTCGACTTGTGACATTAAATGAAAGGCACCCATTTAACACCTATTTAAATAAAGTAAATTAATGAAGAGAATAAGTGAATTGTTTATCGATGACATACTTCTCTCGCAAGAACAAACACAAATTCGTTATTTTTTGCGATCGTGTGCCAAATTGTATGCAGATATCTATAATTAGGGGGAACATCATGTGTCACTGTTATCAGACAGTTCCTGTGCTGCGGACATTGAAAAAAAAAAACAAAGGCAATACAGTTCTGCGGCAACAACACATGAATATCAATGTAGTTAGGTCGGTAGAAATGCGGATATGGTTACTGCGGTGCTACGAGATTGGAGGGGCATACACACGGATCATTTTAATTCTCTCAACTGACTGAAAACAGTTTTTTCGCGAGTTATATATATGCTTTTGCGGTATGGCTGAGCAACAAGATCTTATAAAACGTGCCCATAAATTCCAGCGAACATTTCCGTTTTAATATTTCACATTTATTTTGTAAAATCTTACAGAGTTGGATTTTCGAGTTTTAATTTAAATTTATAATATAATTACAACTATATTTCTAATTATCAACTAAAAAACAAACTTTTTGCAGAATATTGTTGACTTGGAAAATGATGTTGAATGCAAGCCGCATGACTTTTGTGAATTGAAAGAGAATTTTTTTGCTGAAAGTGCAAGATTCATTGTTAGTTAAACTTGCGAGACGGTTGGAGATTAATTGAATTCAACCGACGAAATAGGATGTGTTTTTGGCGTGTATGCCAATAACTCCAAGCAAAATAACTTGCGCGTGCACGTCCGATATGCATCCAATAACAATTTTATCCTCATCGACTCTTCTCTCGGATGAGTACACGCATAAAACATTCACGCTATAAATCCTCGTGTACAAATCGAACAAATCCTACCCGCGATGCATATATTCGATATTTAATGCTTTACCTACATCAGCAATCGGCTGTTTCCCGACTCTCGAAACGCACAATAACGTAATCATTGAATTTATAATGACAGTTTTATGATCCCTATTACCTGTACAATAAAAATTATTACGGCATGCCTAAATGACTGTATTGAAATGCATATTTCATATTTTCACTCGGGAAATGATAACATAATTAATTAATTGAACGTAAAGTTAATTAAAGATTTTCAATGTGGCATAACTAAAACGACGCGAAAGTACATATTACCGTTTGCATATTACGTGATGCGGTGACGTGATGTGGATTCAATCAAGCGGTAAAATTGTTATTTGTTAAGAGATAAAAATTGTAACAATCTTTCTTGTTACAATTACTTGTCATATTGACATATCTATCAAATATGCTGCTTGAATGATAAATTATTTTAGCACGTTGCAAATTACTCGTATCCGATTAGAATAGGAGATAAATTCAAACAATCTATATATGCACACGTACGTATTGCGTGTAATGTAATTATCGATAACTAGGGTAGCAAATCAGAGCACGTTCCATGTTGCTTGCAGACCGAAATGGAAAATATCTACCGCAATTCGAACGCATCGTCGAACAACTATCTCCATACCTCACCTTCGTGCTCAGCGAGACTCATCTAACGTCGTCCATTCCGGAAATCGTGCTTCAGGGACTTTGACCGGCGAGCAAGAAAGATGTAATTTAGTTTTTTCTCCGTATTACGACGGAGGTAATACTCCGTATTCTCCGTATAACGTGATACGAGTACGGGGCATCGAGCGTCGAATTGACGTAACCGTTGACATGCCATCGATGTCGGAAGCATAAAACGCGGTGTGTCCACCCGCCCTGAAGATGCTGGTGGATGACTGCGGAAGCGGGATGGGGTGGACTACGGCTAGCGTGCGCGGCGGTTGGTCCACCCCGGGAGGATGCAGAAATTCGGCCATGAGCTTCGGCGGCAGCGTGCCATCCTTGCACCCGACCGGTTCGATAAGATCGTTGCGCTCGCAACATTCCATGCAGGTGAGCTGTTGAAACCGTCTGTCTGTTATTACATCATGCGCGATTACATCATGATTGATCGGGGTTCTGAAAATTTTGCAAAGATCTTATAGATCTCGTTTATCGATTTTCACAGATTATAATCAATTGAAGCGTATCGTGTGATCTCTTATCAATTTTTATGTGGAAAGAATGGTTTTACTGAAGTATTTAAAAATTTACCTAAATACAGATCTGAAAATAAATTTTATTGGATTATCAAAATAATTACGCTCAAATTGGTTGTCAATATGTGAAAATAAAAAATAAATATAGAGATAATAATATAGAGATATAACATCGTAAAAAGAGAGTATTTTATCGATCTACACACATTATTAAATGCGATATATGAGAAAATCGATTTTATGATAACTGCAAAGGAAATAATTCACGCATGGAAAGAAATGGTTTTGCTGAAGTATTTAAAAATTTAACTAGATACAGATCTGAGAATAAATTTTATTGGTAGATATGCTCAAATTGATTACTAGAATGCCACAATTTTTTGCAGCATTGTTTATGTCCTTTGAGTTTTCTATCTAGCTATTTTGATGATCTAATAAAATTATTTTTAAATCGGTATCTATCTATCTAAATTTTTAAATTCTTTAGCAAAATAGATTTTTCCCTCTAGGAAAGAAATATAGAATAGAGACATAGCTTTAATCAACATTTATTACAAGTCATTTAATTTTAAGCAATATTTACGTAAATGATACTTTGGAATTTTCAATTTCCAGTTTAAAAACACATTTTGGTGTCTCGATTATTTCATTTTGAAAAATTTTTCATTTCGAAAATAAGATCTTTTTTATAAAAGTAATAAATAATTTTTAAGGTTAACGTTCTCTTTTTGAAATGACATTATAAATTCGGCTTATGACATTTACACGATAAAATTTTCATGTACAATACTGGTATATTGTTATTAACAACTTGAGAAATAATCTTACGCAATATTGCATAATACATCAGCGCAGAGTAATATTTCGTATATAATAATAATAAACATGGCGATTGTCTACATGAACGCCTTTACTTATTGCGCTCCTCGTCTCTTTAACACTCAAATGCGTTGAAAATTCATCTTGTTTGCAGGCTCCGCCCGAGACACCACGAAGATGCATACATTGTCATCCTGTACATGTCCCCAACACCCCCAATAATTACATGCAACATCCCATGCAGTACTATACGCCGACTCATTGTATGGAGGGTCAAAATGGCACGTACACGCCGCACCGTGGAAGTTCGTATCACGGCGGTGAGTTTACTTTTCAGTTAGTCAAATACATTCCAATCGTATATCCTGAATACCAATTATGCAGAATAATTCATGAATTACCGTCCGTAATCTCAAAATTAATATTATTCTTACTAAATTTTAATTTGATACATATCGCGAGATATATTATTCCGTTTATATTCCGGAAGCAATATTAAAGTTGTGCCAATATTCAGATGTTTAATTGAATTTACTTTAATTAAATGAACTGAATTAATTCGAGTGAATCTGAAGTTATGTAGCACGTTCGCACAACCGGAATTTATAATAATGTCGCAATTCGTGCGCCGTATATCTAATTTCTTGCAGAAATTCATATTATATAGATTGATAGCAGAGAAAATCATAAAATTCTTCCAATTTTTGTATAGAAATTTTTAGAAAATATTTCTGTTATAAAGTAATATGTTTAGAAAATACGAGATTGCTATATAAAGCTTTTAGCAAGTCTGTTTTTTCATATAACTCCGGTATAACGCCGCATCTATCAAAAATTCAATTTATTGAGTATTATTTACTATGTTTAAAGTAAACGAACTATATAAATAACAATAAAAACTTTGTACTGTCTACTATTATGAAAAAAATATAAGAAATCCGAAATATTTATATTTCCTATTAAAAAATGAACTTTTTTAAACCTTTGCATTTTTGCCGTATATTCCGTAGGAGTGGGATATATGGTTACTCATAGGGGGAAGGGGGGAAACGTACGTACGGCTCATGAAAAATTTACAAATAATGCATATAAATAAGACGTAAAATGACACAAAAAACTTATAAAATGCGTTTATAAAGTTTTATTAAGGAATAAGAATAATAAATATGTATATGAAGTAATAAATAATAATTACAACCTTCCCACATGTATTACAAGTATTATGACATGAGGTACATATTTCATGTAATGCGTTTATTGCATTTAGTGCAATGAATTCAATCTGCGCACTTTGTATGTTTTGGGTATAAATCCCGCCCGCTAAAAATGCCGTATATTCCAAACAGGTGGGATATACAAAACAACAAACTAAACAAAGAATATAAGAGCGAAATACTTGTATTTTGTTATACAACATGTTTTACTATTTCGCTACACGAAATAACATCACTAAGTCTTTTGCACGTCCTACAGTAATCATTTTATAGATTATAATTTATGATGGTGCTACTTAACACAGACAAATCGATTCAATAATTTCATTAATATTAACAGTAAGAAATTGAAATCGTAACATTACACTAATATAACATAAAGGCATGTAACAGAGAGAGAGTAGTAGTTGCGGGAACATTATCCCTACTCCTATTTTTTCTGACTTCTGCAGTGTAATCTCAGCGCGGCGTATTTGCCGGAGTTACCCTATACATATACTATATATATTAGGTCTTTTATGTGTGTAAAAAAACATTGATATACTTTGAAAATTTTTTATTTTCGTTGTTCCTCGAATATTAATTATCTCTTTCATCTTCGTATGAAGACAGAAAATAAAAAAAGTAGGATAAAATGAAAAGCTTACAACGATAGTAAAATAAGAATCAATGCCACTTAACTCTGTCGAAGAAGTATCTTAAAATTTTGTGTTTGATGTTGAAAACAGTGTCTATCATAAATAGGTCAACCATCGGTATTCAATCTCGATTGACAAAGGTGAATTCGAATAGCAATCGGAATTGTAATTTTGGTTTCTTTTATATGAAAGAGAATCAATAATTTCACATCTATATCGTAATAAACATAAAAGAAGAACTCAATATTCTTTTATCTATTAATTTTTTTTTATTATTTGAATTATCGAATTATAAAAAGTACAAAAAGTATCGAGGCTTAAGTTTCTTTAAAATCATGACAGCATAAATGACGCAATGGAGAAAATGTCATTGATAGTTTTTTTTTATCATTACGTGGCTTCGATAACATGGTGAAGATTGCGAAAATTTTGCAAAGTTTAATCGGAAATAGAAATATCCACGAAGCCGAAGTTACTTATACGTTCGAGAGGCAGAACGTCCTCTTTTTATATATCGAAGCCTCTTGGGTATTTACTTTGAGGCAATCACTGCACATTCTCCATGCTTCTCGAAGCGGTATTTTAGATATTTCGTTTAGATCGTGCAGCGGAAATGCGACCGTGATTTCACTAAGGATGTGGCACGTTCGCAAGAAATTCGCATTTTTGCCGCTCTTTTTCCGGCATCAAGAAAGTACCTTCATAACTCCCACGGTAATTTTGCCCTCGGTGCCATCCTCGACAATTTCTATGTCTCACGTCATTTTCGGCAAAATACCTACTGTCGCTCGCACCTTTTTTCTCTCTTCCTTCTGCCGCGTAGGAATGTGCGTTCCTCATTACGCGCTCCTTTCATACCTTATTCTCATTACGTACCGGGTAATGAAGAATATTTCATTCTCGCTGATTTACTCACCTAAAGGCGAATGTGTAACGTCTTTACGTTCTTCTCTCGTTACCGGTAAAGATAACGGCAGCAATAACGATAACGATAACGACGACAATGCTAGGCATCGTGCAAATAATCTCTTCCAAATGGTTTTACATAACTGAACATTAATAAGCGCAACAGAGCTTGCGTAGAAACTTATCCACTTATGGACATGTTCTCGAAATTGAATTGCATTGGTAAACGCAGTTTTACTCATACTGACACGGTGGTGCGATAATTTACAACTGATGTCAAACTGTTATATAATACGAGAACAACTTGCGAATAAATTAGAAACTGAGACATTCGGAAACCCAGTTTTAATTACTTGTATAAAACGAAATGTAAAATCAAGTAACGCGCATGCGAATAATTACCAAATGTAGAGAAACATTTTCCAAGTATTGAGGAAAAATATTTTACATGAAAAAGAGCGATATTTAATTTTTAATATTTGTGAATTTCGGAGAAGGACAAAATGATTATGAATTTGTAGAAGGCAAGTGAGAAAATATTATCAATCTTTTATATCAAACTCAAATCAAACAAAATAATTAATTAATTACATATTTGATGAAAACAGCTCCACTAGACTTGCAAATTTAAATAACCACGGTACTCTCAAATTCGATTTTTGCCAGGATTATATGCGTGACAACACAAAACCCAAAGGTGTTTAACATTTAACGCCGCTAATGGAAAAGTTTGGGTTAGCGTAGCGCATACGCAACATACACGACCATAAATTTAATTAAATCTTCTCCCGCGATCAGAAACTGGCTCTGAATTCATAATTTTTTACGAATAAGGTCACGCCTATTTCATGATCTTCAATCTTTCTTCCTTCTTTTATAACCCGCTCTTTGACTTCGTGCCCAACGTTACTTTTTTCAATCTAACGGAAGTTTCGTCGTTTCTTTCAAAGATGCATTTACCTGACCGTCATCTTTTCCCTTCCTTCCTTCCTACCATCTCTCTCATCGTTTCTTTCTTCTTGATTCTTATCTATCTCACATTCTGTCTCATGCAAACGCTGCTGTTGCCAACCGCAGGTGTCGTCGTCGCGGTAACCGAACAGCCGTTTCCCATTATGGGAGTTCAATGTCTTCTAGTGTATTATTTCAGGAATTAAGTGTTTCAATTCAACGAATGCTCGATAGCGCAACGCTACCGTTCAATGTGAACCAACTATGGTTCCTCGACAAGGTTATATTTAAGAACATTCTTTTGCTTCCACCTTTTTGTTTAATTCCAGGCAGAAAATATATAGAGATACTTGAATAATTACATGAATGATGTGTTTCATGATAATTAATTCATGATTTCTTTCAGACACTCGTCTGCGTTACATGGACGATGAAACCATAGGTGGCAATACGAATTGGGTCTTGGGCGACCTACGCAGTCTGCATCGTTGTGTACCCGCACTTCGTCGTACAGGTATAATATGTATCTCTCTTTTATCTCTCCCCCTTTTGCAAAATTATATATATTTGAATATTCAATGATAGAATAATAATAGAATGAATACAATTATATCATCTATAACAGTATTGTTCCTTTTTTTTTTCCTTTTTTGTATGCACTTTTTTGTACGTAATATTACTCCAATAAATTATTTAAATCATATGATTCTTAAGTAAATAAATAAATATTACATAAATAATATTAGTGATAATGAAATATTACTTTTTCGACTCAAGGTCTCTCTATTACAAGTTACGAAACTGAATCACTTTGCAAATTTCTCATTTCATATATCAGAAATCTCCTATCAAGAGTTTAAAATGCTAAATCCATCCTTGCCGCGAGATATTCTATT
>Ga0157364_1003921_pt1 | contig 14651 bp, 5 predicted proteins | sample AttsexASBM2_FD_111476 | JGI IMG/M metagenome (GOLD analysis project Ga0157364, IMG submission 111476) | Fungus gardens microbial communities from leaf cutter ant in Ribeirão Preto, State of São Paulo, Brazil - Atta sexdens ASBM2 | ecosystem: Host-associated > Fungi > Mycelium > Unclassified ... | reverse complement strand
TGTAAAATTTTTTAATGTGATTGATGTATACATTTAAATCTATAATTAAATCTATAATTAAAAAGCAACAACCATTCATATTGAAGAATTTTGCAACAGTTACAAAGCTGCTTTCTCTGCTGAACGCAGCCATTCGCACGCCTATGAGCAAGAAGATAGTACATACAGTGAGTACAAAAGTATTCGTACAAAGAAAATATTTTTTAAAAAACTTTATTTTTAAAAAGTAAATATTATTCAGCGAGAAATGAGTCATCGAATTGATCAAATTGATGTCGAATCGATATAAATTCGATGATTTCAATATCAATTTGACGTCGATTCGACGTTTAATTAATGATTATTTCTTGTTGGATAATTAACAATTTATTCATAAAGAATAAAATAAACTGTATGTTTCTTAAAATATATTATATATATACCAAAATGATGTTTATTAATTATACAAAATATATAATCCAAAAAATAAGCTAAAATTAAAAATTGTATTGTTTGAATGCTCAAAAAATATTCGTACAGACGAGAAATTTCTAAAATCAAGAATACATGTAAAGCTTGTTTGTTCATATTAGAACAGAATGTATTCATTATATAAAATTGCTAATTAATGTTTACTTTCTACAAATAAGATTTTTTTTTATAATAAATTTCCTTGTACGAATACTTTTTGCTCTCGCTGAACATCAATCCGGGTTTTTCTTTAGAAATACGATTGCTAATAATTAATATTTCGCAGCCCGCATGTGTAATTAATTTTTGAAATTAACGATATATATATATAAGTTAATGTATCGATGCGACAACGTATCGAAGCAAACATTTCGCATCATTTTATTACGATCAAAATCATTTTCTTAACTTAGTGTTTAGAATTCAACAAATCTCGCATTGCATTGCAAATTTGAATATAATTTACCTATTACTTTTCCCGAAGAATGCGAGATAAGACGTGAATGATAGAATCATAGGCAGAATTAATATTTAATACAATTGAAATATCTAAGATATAGATGAATTGTGTGCGTAATGAATTTAAGAAATAAAGCAAAAACAGTACAACAGACTACTCATCAGAGAATATTAAAAATGTAACGAATAAATTTTATCTATTTCGTAATATGCGTTAATATTTAGGCGGTTGGCGTGTGGCCTTGAGGTTTGTTTTGGTGGTCGGGCGGTACGAAGTGGTACGAGGTGGCACGGGGTGACACTGAGCGACACGTCACGTTTACGCGTAGTTACTGCGCAGTCATTCTCCTTCCAATGCTTATACAGGCAGGCCGTGCGTCTTCTTCACATTTCCTTTTTGAAATTTTATTGCGAAAAATGGCAAATATAATATGAAACGTTGTACTTGATGTATACTGAGTATATGATTACTATATCTTGTACGTTAAATTTTAATTATTTATAAAAGAATTGAGATGACAATTATCACGGAATAGATATTTCGTACGTTTATTATTTGGTACGTATTCATTTGGTATCAAAATGTAAAATTTATTACTATTTCGCGATATTACGGACAATAATTATTTTTGTTTAACGTAAAATTTTTGTCTGGCTTGAGTATAACTCTCAATTATTCTTTGAATGATATCGTATGAGTCATAAAAAAGTAACAGTAATAAATACTCATGCAAATGACGCAATTTATGCGATTTCTACTTTCACAATTAATATAGTTTATGTAATTAATAATTTAATTAATTTTTCGTTTTATGCATCTTTATGCGATCCACATAAATAATTAAGTATAACTTTAGAACTATTTGTCGGTAATGAAAGAAATATTCCTTTTTTTTATTAATCTCTTGCTCATTCCATCTCTAATCATATCTTCCAGAGATACCGTAATAAGAGATTCAGCTCTTTTATCTGCACTGAATTTATTTCGCAATGATGACGAATTGACGGGTGCTTGATATTCATTTCTAAAAGTCAACTGATAATTGCATAATAATATAAATAATAGTATCTGTATCTTACATTTTTCAGATGATGTTTTCCCTCTTACGAGTATACCTTGACGTGGTGAGAGGGCCAGTATCTGGAGGATACACGAAAAGAACGGTTTTTCTTAAATATCTAAAAATTTTCCTATTTGAATGATATATTTAGATAAATTTTTAGATATTGAGTAAAATCGTTCTTTTCGTGTAAAAATCCAATGGGGAAGCTAACGTATCCTCGTCGCCGATATAATTGAAAATGAACGAATCGCAGCCGGTTCGTCGCGTCGCGCGTTTGTTTCGGGAGTGCCGTTCAAGTTATCGGACTCAAGTCAGTTATAGTCCGCGCGCGATTATAATGTATTAGTCGCGAATGTTTTTCGCGAGTGTCCTGTGCGAGAGGATGACCCAATTCTGAGAGGAGGAGGAGGTCTGGGAGAGACAGCGGACACCGGTGGAGCAATCTTGTGGTAAATACTTTTTATTTATGTAAAATTAATCTTTTTTTGCTTGTTCGTAAATCATTTTTATTTTACAATGATTTAAAAATAATAATTAGAAAAAGAGGAATTATTTAAAAATTTAAAATTTTTTGCAAATTTATTCTTTTGTTTAATTATAATTCTTACTTATAAATCCAATCACATTCAGTTGCTTGAAATAATAAGCTCGCTATTTCGTCCGATTTGAACACATTGTATCAAAGTTTAATATTCGCGGATACAAGAGAGAAGTCTACTATATTCGTCTTAAAAATAATCGCGCAAAAAAATAATCGTTTGTCGTTTGAATCGTAACGTACAGCACGCCCCACCGTACCGTGCGTCATTGTGTTGTGCGTAATCCGCAAGGACTCCGAGCGATCAATCGGGCAGAGACGTGTGTGAGTGAAAAAGTACTGATGCGTGAAAGCTCTGATCTATAATTTCGTTATCATTTCTTAAATTAAAACGTGATCATTGTATAACTGATAATTGTAAAACCGTACAATTAATTTAATATAAGAAACCGAATATTTATTTTGAATTTATTCTGTATTACGTTATACAGGTATTTTGTAACGATTGCACAATTCTCGACTTGTTTTTGCAAATAGTATGTCGAATTTGGTATATATTGTGTGCACAAAATCTTTGAACTTTCGGTAAATTTCAATATAATTTATCGGCCTTTCAAATTATCGCAGAGAATATTGTATCAAGTAATTTTAAAATAATGAACATCGAGTATGTATTAATAATAATTGGTTCGGAAGAAGAAACAGAATATTTGGCATGAGTATTTTGTAAAACGTTACAATATTTCCGAGAATATTTTCGGATGGCCGTTACATCCAGATGTTTATGGTGCGTCGCGGCACACAGTTCGTGCTGCGTAAACAAGGTCGTCACGCTATCATTCACGCGGTAACAGTCGAGCGGGCAGGTAGCGGTGCGTGTTGCTCTGCGTATCGTCATATTACTTTTTAAAAACGATTGCGACAGGAATACCCGATTATTATCTCTGAATATTTTACATTTATCCACTTGCGTTAATTAACTAGTATTTATAATTAACGATATCTAAGTGTATTAAGATGACGAAAATAATGTCGAGGTAAATATTTTACAAATTTGTTTGAAGTTAATTATTTAAAACACGAGAATCAAAGCGATGAAAGAAGGAAATTATGGCTTTGTTACGATATTTACGGTTAATAATTATTTCTTTAATAATATTTGCATCCGATTGTATCTCATTTTCGCGCATTAAATTTTTTTAAATTATAAATGTAATTTGTTCATCGTTTTTAGATTGAAAACGTAATAAGCGAATCATCAGATCGAATGATTCAAGCGTCAGAAATCCTTGATTGACCGTTTGTTAATAATACATTTATTTAATGAGATTTCAAATATGTTGCATGATACTGAATTTTGATCGTATATTTTTGAACAGTTTATCAGGTTTTAATTAGCCATTAACTTGATTTCATTAATTGTATTATATAGGATATGAAATTATTGACACTATTTAAAAATTTTTCATTTATCAACTTTAATATTCGATCATGGAACGGATTGATTCTAAGTTTATCAATGTTGCAACGCGAATTTAGTTTAATTAGTAACTACAATTATGCAATTAATTCGTTCGCATTTTAATATTTATAAATTACAGCACTTGTATGCTAATAACTTGTATGCTAAACTTGTTAAAACTGTCTCCCCTTTTGAGATTTGCCAAAATTCAGATTATACTTTATTATAATTTATGAAATGTCGCATTACAATTAATAGTCTTATGTAATTTTCATCCGTGGCAATATAATAATATAGACTTTATGATTTATTTCAGAAGTGTCAGGTGATTTAGTGTTTTTGCGAGTGATTGTGCAAGACGAAGAAACTGAGAGGAGGAGGATGCTGGGGAGGCATCAGGCGTCGGCGGAGCAACCCATGAGTGAGTTTATTATTTATTTAAATAATTAATTTTATTAACTCGATTAATCATTTATTATTTGTAAATATATGGAATTAATTTTTCTAAAATGATATTTTATTGAATAATTCTATTTAAAAGAAAAATAAATAAAAATTCAATATTTGCAAGGCTATATTAAAATATTAATTATTTTGGGGCCGACTTGAAATAATCTGGGTATATTTGTACTTACAGACATTAACATAATTAAACTCCGCTGCTGCGCATCGTATCGGTGAGTGTTAAATTCATTTGATTTTTATTTGAGTTAATAAAATTTATGAAAGAAAATAAATACGAACAATATGTATGTAATTAAAAAATCAGGTTTACAGCATAAAATTATTACGGATAAACATAATACATCATAGATTTATGACTCAATATATATCACTTAAAGAAAAAAATATTAAAGAAGAAATTACTAAATATTAAATGTAAATAATATTAAGATTAGAAACAAGACCATATGAATACATAAATTAAATAAAAAAAGAAGAGCTAATTATGGTGAAAGTTATATGTTAGATTAATACATAGATATGTTTTTGAATTAAATTTATCTTAGAAAAATGACCACGCTTTCGGACTCTTGATCCAATCAATTTAAAATATTCAATATTTCTAATTATCCTAATTTAATTAGATCGTTGATTTGTTATTATTAACTCAAAATTTATAAAAATTTATTGTGGAAAATATTACTTCGGTCAGAATTTGAACTTAAATTTTCTATATTTTGTACGAGAGGCAACATAAACAGTATTTGATATAACAGTATAGATTATCTTTATCATATAAATTCTTGGATTTTGATAATAAATTGAATTATAATTCAATTTGTTATTAAAATCCAAGAATTTATAAGATATTAAAAATAATTACATTTCCATTAAATTTATTTTAAAAGATAATAAAAAAGCATTTTTCTACGATACGTAGTACACAGAATTAGGCAGTTCATGTTAAAGTTAAAACTCATCAATAATCATTATCAGCTAATTACTGCTAGTTATATATATAGCATATAGTATCTGCGTGTAAGTCAAATGATAAAATTAGTTGGGTATCACCTGTACTATGAGAATTTATAGCATTTAATAGATTACGTGAATTTAAACGTAGATATGAATCTGAGCTTGCAAACTTTTGATACCATTCAATAACTTTAATCATTTATAACTAGAAAACTGCACTCTAGACACTTTTGCATTAGGATTTTCAGTTTTATAATTACTCTCCCTAATAAATTATAAAATATACGATTAAAAATGTCCCGTATGTAAAAGATTAAATTCTGTTTTTGTCTATTTGTTTAATTATATATGAACTGAAGCCTTTCTCTCTCTCTCTCTCTCTCTCTCTCTCTCTCTCTCTCTCTCTTTTTCCCTCCAATATCAACTTTGTCAATCAAAAGCACAATTGTACAATAATCGTCTTTTAGACAATTCCACACTGTTCTTAGAAGGTTTTAACCGAAGAACTAAAGTTTGTTCTCCTCGGCTGCCCGGTACATGCTCGATGATTAAAGACGTGACGTGACTGAAGCAATGAACGAAATGCATGAAAGAACAAAAGAGAATACGTGGCCTGTATAGAAGAAGACGTAAGTTTCTTAAGCGCGGAATGCCGAATGTCTTTCAGGATTTCTTGCGCGTGGGAGATAAAGGAGGAAAGTCTCGATGCAACGAAGTTAGTCGTGTAAGGGGTTTGTAGACCGAACTCCTTTACACCGTTGATTGCAGTCCGCGTCACAAAGACCCGCGACGAGAGATAAATGCTGTTGGCTGTCTCTTTACAAGTCCCTACTCATTAACGGCGACGATAAGTTTAACGACTCCGCCTCGGTGTTTCTTCAGTTGAGTCTTCAGGAACTGCACACGTAATTTCAAATACCGGTTGCAGCTTTTACAACGAGATCATTGCAAAAGAGTCTTGTAAAAGAAATTCCGCGCAATGAAATATTTTATAATTGTATTGGATATTCAGAACGATCTCCTGAGAGACATTTATTTATTTCGCGTTCCATATAGATATTAACCGTACAAAAACATTAAGAGATAATATTTTGCTTTTTATCAATTTGTAGAAATATATTATTATATTTTCTATAATGATGACAATATTTATATTATCAACATTACGTAGAGACATCATGCAATTATAATTTGTTACATTGCATTTTTATCAGATTATTAGCTTTTTATTAATTATTACGCGTGAATATGCGCAAAATAATCCCAATTATTTCTTTGTGATATTAATGGCTTTAAAGTCTTTCCCATTTATTTTTCAATAATGATGATTGTATCGTCAATGTATTTGTCGATGATGACTCTCGTCAGTAATTGTTAGGTCGTTTGTACCAGAAGAAAATTGGACTTTAATCCATTAGCGGGTACGTTAAATCGTTTTCATTGGGACTCTGTTATCTATTGGTGCCATCCGGGTTTAATTGCATATAATTAAGCCGCGTTTTATCCTTTTGAGCATCGAACATGTTTATGCGCTTGTAATGATGCTCAATCTCATTACGATGTCAAAAGTGAAGCGTATTTTTACGCGTTAAATGTTCCCGCTCTACGTCCACTAAACGGCGGTCAGACTGCAGTCAGCGTGGCAATTGGAAAACGCTCGATGATTTAACCGGTAATTCGTTCACGCTTCAAAAAAGCGCTATGATATGTTATTTTATCGTATTGAGAGAAAAGTTGCGTTCATAGTTTGTATGCATGATCAATAGGTTTCCATCGAGTTATTCTATCCGTTTAAATTTATAAATTTATAAAAAAAATCCCAATTTTTTTTTTTCATACATCATATTTTGTTTGTAAATAGGTTTACTGACTGGTCTATATAATAAACTTAATAAAAAAATCTTAAATAAAGCATAATATATGTATTTATAAATTATGAATTTGTATTTATTAATAAAGTTAAAAACTTATATTTAATATTATATTAAATAATATAACAATATCAAAATTATAGATGAAAAAGGGTAACTATATATACATTCATGCAAAATATGAATATTATTGCATACTGAATTTGTTTACCGTTAATTCCTATAGCAGTAATAATTGATGAAGTGACGCAATACAAACTTTAAATATTTAAATAATAAGTTAGCAACATTACAAAATATTTCATTCGTTAAAGTAAAATTATGGAAAATTGATTCTTGAAGAATATACAAAAATTAATAGAAATGAAATCAAAGTTGTCTATTTGAATGATCACTTTACTTTTTTTGAGAACTCTATCTTATCTAAATTGAATGATTCCCAAATTATACGGAAGTGAAAAGCAAAGCGATAAAGCATACTATCTCTTTCGTTATACACCTTTGGTGTATTCGAATACAGCAATAAGAAAACTTTTGCGAACGGGGCAACGCGCGTAGATGGGGGAACAAAAGCTATGCATAGATTTACATCGCGGACGCCGCGCTTCGATTCACCCCGTGGCAAGGAGCTTTATGGTCGTTCTAGTACTCCCGGAGGCTCAACCGCACCGATTTGTCGGAACTGTACGTCGGGAAACCGTTGAATCTTTGGGGACAAGCGAATTATTATTCAGGAATATTGATCGTTTCGAGAGTTATGTTACCTATCTTGGTTTATCTTCAAAGAGCGAAAAAGAGTGTTAAATTCTTTTAAGAAGAAAACATGATATAAGAAATAATATAATAAAACTATAACGTTGCTTGTTGTTGATACCACATAAAAATAAAGAAATTATCAATGAAGACTTATATGTAAGACTTATATGTAAGAATATATTCAGCATAATGAAAATATATGCAATTTTAAAATACGAAAAATATTTTAGAAGTGAGTCATAGACATTTACACAATTTGACATTTAATAATAATTAGATACATTACCACAGAAAGAATATTTTGAACTATCTAAAAATTTAAATACAGATTTGAAAATAGTTATGTTGGACATTAAATAATTATATTGGACACTTAAGTTAATTGTTGAATGTCAAAATTTGTTGTAATTTTGTTATCATGCTTTGTTCTACATACATATTTGACCCAACATGATTATTTTCAGATCTGTACCTAATTTTTAGATTCAGCAAAATCATTTTTATTATGTGTGTATGTATATATATATATATATATATATATATATATGTATAGAGTGTATTTATTTATATAAATATATATATATATATTTATAGAGTGTTATATTATTTTTAAAATTTAATTGATTTTTTTATAATGCAACATAGATAAAACTAACTTATTTTTTTATTTTGATGTGATATTTAAAAGATTGATTTATATATTTGAAAAGCTTCGTTGAAGTTTCTTTATTTACAGACTATTGCAGAAGGCTTATTTAAATGCAGTTTTGTCCGAATGGTTATCCATAGCGTGATGCATCAATGCGTCTTTGTACATCGTATATTTCGTGGACAATGACGAAACTGCAAAAGTTTTACATGACACAGTTTTGCAGGGATTTGTTGGCAATCTGTGGCATTCAGTCACGCAGGCTTACTGTTTTCTGTTGTTTCGGATCATCGTGCCGATTTTTTTCCGATTTCACACCATGACAGGTGTATTTTTTGATCCTTCATACAAAACCGCGCCACTTCGCTTCATTCTATGCAACATGACTTCGTTAAAACGAAACGCCGCGCCGTCCGATTGTGTCAAACTGAATTTTCGCTCGCGAGAACACCGTTAAATTTTTTGTGATGTATTCTGATCACAATAGACAGAGAGGACTCCAATGCATATCGCGTGTAAGCTGTTTGTTTCTGAGATTGAACAAGTTTAAAAGTTTTTATTTGCATTATTTAACTCTTACTATTATTATTTGATGCCTCAGAATATAATTGAAATACATTTGCTTGATGTGTCGCCTATATATAAACGAGCGCATATTATCCGTTATTGCATAAGTTTTAGTTATGATTACTATTTGATATTTGAAAGGAAACATGTAATAATTCATTTATGAAAAGAGAAGAAACTTTTGTTTGACGTTGAACGTGAACATTGAACAACTGCAACATTCGACGATGGTAAAAGCGATTCATGTTTGACTAGACAGCTTCGACGCTTATTTTTATCGCGGCGTGAGTATTCTTTGTAAAATGTACCGTGGAGGGAGGAAAGTGTTCGCACTTCTAAAGATGAGGCAAATAATTTATTCCAAGTGAGAGTGAGAGAGCTCGTCTGTGGTGGTTGGTTGTGGATAGTGTCGTAGTGTACGATCTTAAATGAAAATGATTTCCCTGGAGAGGAAAAGCTGGGAAGGGCCGCGCGACGAAGGGACAGGCTAGAGAAGGGAGATCGTCTTAGGTTAACCTCTGAGTCCCGAAAGAACCGCATCCACTTTATCGTTCATCTCTCTTCGAAAATACGAGAAGAATATAAACTCTTACGAATTAATGCTATTCTACTTGCGGTTATCCGTGAAACGAACTCATACCATTTCATTTCTTGATGGAAGAGTCTGATGGACCTTCGCTTCAAGTCTCATTTCAAAGAAATTGCTTTTGTATCTTCTTCATGAATTAATTTACGAGATATTTTGAAACAGTCTGAGAGCAGCATAGGTCATACTACTTATCACTATACAATAAAATAGCGTTTAAATATAATATTTATATCTACGATATTTTAGATCAAATATTAATTAATTCTATAACGTAGTTTCTTTTATTATTATCTAAATGGAATCAATTTTAAAAGTTTCTTCCTGCACATTTATGTTGAAATCTGAATAAATGTTAATAATAGAAGTTAGTGCTATAAAATAATTAGATTTTAAAATAATATTTTAAAATAATATTTTTACAATATACATTCTTTTTAAAATATTCCATCATTTGACAATGGAATCATGCATAAATTAATAGCGATCAAATAAAAACTTTTCGTTTTTATTTGATCCTCGTGGCTAATTGTAAGTTTGAGACAGGAAACATTCTTCGACGATGCATCGAAAATTCAGGTTGATTCGTCTCTGCCATCAGAGGAAGGTAGAAAATGGCGTGAGGAAGAGAGAGGCTGAGGATAGGGATGTGGAGAAGTTTGTAGAGTAAGCGCGGGTGAGCGAACGGGAAAGATGTCGGTAGGTGAGGAGAAAGGGAACGAAGGGGAGGAGGCCCTCTCTCGGGGCCTATTTGTAAATCAGTTCCCGGTTGCTGGATCCTGATAAACGTCCTCGTTACGCGAAAACGTGCCGGCGACGCGATTATTTAACATCGCGATGCTAGCAAGCAAGCGACGACCGGCTACCCTCTCCCCTCGAAACATTTGTCTCCTAGTGCCCCTTCGCGCCTCGTCCACACCCGGAACACCAGAGGATGCACCGGATGCCGCGTCGTCCTCGTCGCTATATACGCGGCCCTATCTAAATTGCAAATATTCCCCCGCGAAATCACGATCGAGAGCGAAGACGGGCGAAGACGTGGCCACGATGGCGTAAAGTGTTTCGCTCTGGGAAGATGTGAAGTTTGATGGAGCGCGCTTGAATGAATACCAAATTAAGGTATCGTTAAATCGTTCGGTGAAATTGCTCGCTATGTATCGAAAGAGCAGCGAGATGTTAATAATAATGAAAAATAAAGGAACTATAGAATCGACAATGCGATAGATAATGCAAACGTACTTTAAATAAACGGTAAAATTGACAGCGCGGGATCATAGCATGCATGAATTTGATTTTTGAATGACGTGTAATCAATTTGCGCGTTGATTGATTTATCAATATTGTCCATAAATCAATGGATAATATAATTACAACGATTTATTCTCGATGAAAAAATATTTTTATTGATGTTACTATTTACAATAATTATTAAGGTTTTTTTTTTTACATACTATTTTTATCTAAATGTATTATACATTTTTTTATTGTTTTGTTTAAAACAACTTAATTTTCAATATAATTATTGCAGCTATAAAAATATCGTGGCATAAAAATTGTTAAATGTCATGAAATCAAAGTTGTTAAATTTTACGTACATCTCTATTTATATTTTTAATTTAATTTTCTCTATTCATATTTAATTTTCTTTGAATAAGTGACACAACAAATATCATTTTATTTTAATTATTAAATAAAATACATATGCATCTATATTAAATATATGTTTTGTCATAAAAAGCTCGTGGTCTTTTTCAGGCAATCATATTCAAATTTTAACTTTCCACTCCAGCAGCATATTTAACCTACATTCTCCATATGTTACAAATGCTATTAGATATTCAAGGATCTTAACATTTTTTTCTACAAAAATCTTACTGATCACAAAAAATTTTCAAAAATTCTAAAAGACCTTAATGATTTAATATTATGGAAATGATATTATGTATATGAATCAATATATTTACAAGATGTATGTAAAATTATTTTATTACGTGTGAATTTTATAAAACAAAGTTATAATATATAAAGCATATATATTTTTAATGTAATTAACATACCAGATGTCAGATACAAATTATTTGCTGAATTATTATAAAAATGTAGAATATTGTATGTTTGTATATACTGAGAAGATTGAAATATTTATAATAAATATAAATAGTAATAATAGAGTTATATTAGAAGAAGAAAATAAAACAGTCATATGTTTATTGTTATTCAAAACTTTATTGGATTACATCAGGTCTTAAATACGTCGCGAAAGAATCGGCGTGGTACGTCATTTCGCATTGATGCAGCTGTAAAATTTAAGATCCGTCTATTGCGAAAGTTATTCGCGTAAATATTGATTTTCGCACCGATTTCAAATGTAGTTATATGATTTTGCGATTTCTCACGCTTTCGAACGTAAATTGCAACACGATCATACTCGAGAATTCCTACCCGCTACTAGTACCTATTCACCGAAAATGCTCTTTGGAGTTTTTAATGTTTATACGATTTTTATTCTTCTCCAAGCTGCCTGCACGTCGCGTTTACAGATGCTTCTCTAAGGAAAGTGTTCTGTTATGCGTGTAAAGTACGATGATAGTTCGTAATGATTGCGAGATGGACTTTTCTTCGTTTGAACTGCCACTGAAGACCGTAAAAAGTTCGCGGATCATTCGATTGTATCATGTGTCCGTCGCATCTTACGTTCGAGCATTTCGCTCGAATTTTTGGCGGTATCCATATTTACCCGTCAGCTCGGCGCGACACTAAAAGTGCACCGTTTTAGGAAGAAGATCGATCGAGAGGAACACTAACATTGTCGCCGTCGCGAGCCTTGTAATGGAATGTTGTTGACGTGACGTTGACGACGACGTTGAAGGATCGAGGGAGAAATTTTCCTCCTCCGGTCCGAGCGTCGTCGCTGTCGATCAAGCAATTAGCCTTCCTCCTCTCGTACCCCTTCTACAAACTCATTTCGAATAGATCGTAATTCTCGTCAATAGAATGTGCAAGTAATATAGATATTCAAGCGCTCTTAACATAGAAAATTGTTTACGTGCATGCACACATGTACCTATATATACATGTATACACTCAATGTGTTTTATTATATAAAATTGAAACAGAGAGAATTTATAATTAATACTTCATAACTTTTATATATTTTTTTTCCAATTAAATTTAATACAATCCTGAATTAATTACTTATAATGCAATAAATTCTATATCTTAATATATAATGCATTTCGACTATACGATTGAAGTATATATAACTGACAGCGATTTTATGATGATGTGAATAAGAATTTTATTAATTTTATTTCTCACATGTATATCAATTTTTTGAGTGTAGCGTCATGATAATATTCAGTCTCTACGAAAAAAATACATAAGAAAATGTCAAACTGAAACAATCCTTCATGAATGGTCGCGAAAAAAATACTCTCCTTTGCTTGACAAAAGAATGACAAGACAATGGCAATTAAAAGATCTCGAGAAAAGAATAAATTTTGTTTGGAAATATTATAATATATAGTATTAAGAATCTTACGATTTTATCAAGTTTTATTCAATTTTTTGTCAAGTATTAATTGCTTTAGAACATTCTCTGAAAATTTTCTGTCAACTTCACGCGTAATTGTCAAATGATAAACGAGAGAAGTTTTACTTTTTATCGGATATTCAATACGATCGTTATACTCAACTGATGATTAATATCTGATCTTTACGTCAAGTCTGCAGAAAAATTTGAGTTTTGTTCGCTACATTCAGAAAGTGATCATGAATATTTTTAAGCATTCATTAATATTATTATTTCTATTATTTTTTCATGCAATGCATTCACGATATTTCTTGTTTGACGTGTTTTACGTTTCCTTAACCTACTTTATTAGGAATTTTATTTTATCAGAGATGCCAGAATTTTTGCGAGTTTTTAATAATTCTTAGGTACGTTTTAAAAGATGACAACGCGTAATCATATTAATTGAAATGAAAAATGATATAAGCTTTACTTTAAATGATATAAGCTTTACTTAATAAGCTCATTGATTATTTTTGAACTAAGTGATAGAATGATGGGAATTGGTGTATGTAGATGTCAATTTTGGGGCAATTCGGTCGCTGGATCAACAAAAAATTTTATCGCTTTGCAGCATTGAAATTTGATTCAATAGCGGAGATACAATACTTCATGTTTGAGTAAGCTTTAACAACGCACGTTCCGCCGCTTCGACAAGTTTACGTTTGGTATTTATAATAGAAAATATTCGAAATTATTTTGGGAAAATGTTTATCATCGATCTCTGTAATACGTTTAATAACGCAGATATTTACAAGAGATTTTATTATCGATTCTGCTGTCACACAATGTGCTATTGCATTAATTAATTATTATGATTGAAGTTCTTTTCTCACACAGTGAATAATCAAAGATTCGCGTAATTTAGCATTTACTACATAACTTTTATTTTTGCATTTTAATAATGAAGTAATTTTATTCTTGAATTTTGAGAATGAAGTGTTAATTGATTAAACACATCTACAAGATTTCAAGAGAGATTAATAAAGTCTTCTATTCAAGAAAACGTTCGCGTCCTCGAGAATCGATATTCGGAGCAAGTCGGTCGTGCGAGATAAAATGGTTACTTTAGTAACTATGAAAGGGTGAAAAGGCGCGGAAGGGAGGCAAAAGAGATTTGGGGCACCATGAGCGTCGAGATGCTCTATGCAATTATTCGGTTCATTTAATTCTCGGAACGCCGACTGAGTAATGTTCGCGTTGCAGCGAGAACGACGGTGACGATGTAAAGTATGTGTGTGTGTGCGTGCGTGCGTGCG
>Ga0157364_1003920_pt1 | contig 14654 bp, 10 predicted proteins | sample AttsexASBM2_FD_111476 | JGI IMG/M metagenome (GOLD analysis project Ga0157364, IMG submission 111476) | Fungus gardens microbial communities from leaf cutter ant in Ribeirão Preto, State of São Paulo, Brazil - Atta sexdens ASBM2 | ecosystem: Host-associated > Fungi > Mycelium > Unclassified ... | reverse complement strand
CTCTCCGGGGACAGCATCGTCTTGTCATTAAAAAACCGATTTTTTTTACTGATTTTGCTATAAAATATTTTTGAGTTAAGAATCATCGATAGATACTTTTTTAGTTTTTCAATTGAATAAAAATATTATATTTCAATGCTATCTATCATATATTTCCATCTTTTCATCAATTCTTAGGTATATCTAACTAATTACATTCACTTGTATACTGAACTTCACCTTCACAAGAGGTCTGCTATTTCATCGCATTTGAATTACATAATACTTCAATTTCTTGAGAGACAGAAACCAGTGCAGAAGAAGAAGTATAACTAATTTGCACATATTTCGAATTTATCTCAAATAATTTATTTATTTAATTTTAAAGTTTAATTACATATAGTGAATATTAAAATAATATTTCTATTCACCAAAAAGGCTATATGTTGATATGTATATGTATATATATATATATATATATATATATATAAATAATATATATATATAAATTCAATTAGACATAAAAACACTCATCGTCATTCGGTCAGTTTGTATGGTGATGTTTTCATGAAATCGAAAATACATGTAGTTTCTGATAAACGTTTTTCGTTTGGGAAACGGCTTCCAAGAGTAATATTCCGCAACGAGGTGTCCACGAATAATTGGAGGCTGCTTTTCATTTCGAGGCGACGCACGCTGCGCACGACGCCCTTAATTAGCGCGACGGCCGGCGCCTCGCTCGTTCGCGGTTGGAAACCGGCGCGGCGTACGTTAATAAGCGCAGCGCGAACGAGGAAGCTCGCTTAGCACGTCAATTTAATTTTTAATTTCCCCGGGTTCTTATCATTATTCTTTTTCCCTTCCGCCCATCTGAACAGTAGCCCTGATCGTGTTTCCATCTGTCGCGTGCGATATACGGTCACCTATTCCGCATCCGTAATGACATAACGACGGCCGCATCTAGTTGTCAATAACGTGGTATACATATATCCGATAACTTAATTATTCCGCTATACGTTAGGCGCGGCCTGGAAACAGCTTGGTGCTCTAAATCGAGCTTGGCATCTCTCCCTCGAATAGGATGAATAAGTAAATTAGGTCTCTGTATGCAGAATCGCGATGTATGGATCCATTCGCGTATTACTCACCAACAATGCCAGGCGTTTGCACGTAAATAACGTTAGACTAACATGTGTACAACGTGTAAATTGTCCTTTGTGCGACTAATATGTACAGACATAATCTATGCGTGTAATCCTTAAAATTGAGCTTGATTCAATAAATTTCTTGTTATTTTTATTGATATCGATTAGTGTAATAATTTGTAATAAAATAGCGAATTATTTAGCCAGATTTTTTTTAAATTCTAACTCATATAATAATGCGAATATACTTTGTACATGTATTTCTTTAGATCTTTGTAAAATGTTATTGTAATTATAACAAGCAATTTATTTTTAATGAGTTAAACTAGATTGTTACATGAATAAATCAAAGAAAAATTAAATACGGCCAAAGCATAGATCTTAGTCTCTAATAATATCTAATAATATCTTTTTATGTGTAAATTTGAAATACATCTTCTATTTATATAAACTGCACGCCGATTAACTATCGCACTTAAAAGCTATGCTTCTTAGTATCATTATTAAATAGATTAATTTAATTTGTAATATTATTTTAGCTATATTTTATGATTGCGTTTCAAGTCCGAGAATAATCGGCAGTTTATATAACTAGAAGTTATACATTTAATATATATATATATATATATATATATATATATATATATATAAATATTAAACCAAGATCTATCCAAAATTATATTTGGCTTCTTATACTAATTTTAATTTCTTTTCATTATAAAAATAAACATGAACTTTACTTTGAATAATACATATTTTTTAAATTATTGTATATTACGCACACACAAAAAAGTATATTAGATCCTAATTAAGAATCTTAATGTTATTTTATTACCTATTTCTGTCAATATTAGTTAAAGCTGATTGAAGTTTAATTGAATCTCCCATCTTCTTTCTCTTTCTTTCTGTTTCTTCTTTTTCTATTCAAGTAACAATATATAAAGAAATTAGAAATCATTTAAACTCTAATTAACATTGAAGCATTGCAGAAACGAATCAATTGGAAGATAAGTAATTACTGTGGGATTAACCAGAATCGTTAACGCGTCTGGATCTAAATCAGAATCCGCGGGTGGATAATCGTCTTCATTGCATCTTGCGCATTTGTCGCTTCAAAATCGCTTAAATATACGCGACATTCGCAAGTATTTAAGTTTTGAAAGAGCAGCGGGCAAGTTTCATGCACCAGTATTTGGTTCGCATGGTATTTATTATATTATAGTGGGTACATATCTCAGCCCTTCTCACTCATTTGATCTTAAGAGCGCCTAAGAGTCGTAGGACGGCTTAACGCTCGGGTTACAAGCTTCACATGGTTCAATAGAAGAGCAAAAGGTTCGAGGCGGACAAAGCGCCCGTTCATCAGACCCTCTAGCAATGGCTAACGTTGTCCGATGGTAAATAATCTGGTGGTAATAAATCTGGCAACAAAACACGCGCGTGGGGAAAATACTTTCGTTCTTCCTCCTTTCACGTTTTCTGTTTCAACCGGTTCTCAAAGAAAACTGCAAATATTTATCCTCTATATACGGAGATTGAATATTTCACCTAAAAATATGCTGTGTGTTTCAGTTAGGTTTTTGCAGAAAGGATGAGAGAACCGTTGTTAACGTAAAATGTACACTTTACAATGTGTCATTTAAATGAGCATACACAGAAAAAAAACTGTTCTGCTGAAGTAAGTCTAAAAATTTAGGTAGATATTCAGATTTGAAAATAATTTTGTTTGGACTATCAAAATAATTATGTTTATTTTTTAAGATGCTTAAAATTGCTAAAATATTAACATTTTTTTACAGCATTGTCATTAAACGTTCTATATAATTATTTTAACGATTCAACAAAATTATTTTCAAATGTGCGATAAAATCATACAGATAAAAATCATTTCTTGTATATAGATATACACGACTGAATACACACTGAACGTGTGTAGATCCTTGATTATCTTCATTCTGAGAAAAGAAACATTTTCTACCGTAGATAAAATTTCATTTGGCGAAACATTTTTCATAAGTGTGTTTTTGCATTTTATTTTTGCTAAGACTGTATTGTGCTTCGTTCGAGCTAACGATCTCCCGAGGTGTCGACCGCCGTATTCCTTTTAACCGTGGCGAGCTGCACGAAAAATGAGGGAACAACGGCTGGGCAAAAATCGTCTCGCCGAGTTTATCTTTGCGATAAAAGTTTACCTTTCGTTAGACGGAAGTGCCTCGGTTTCAGAAGGCACTTATGTGCCGTGTATCTCGCGCGCGTTTCTTGCGCTTCTCTCGCCCGTGATTCGTGGGAAAGTATGGTCGACAATACGCTTTTCCCCGCGGAAAAGCGAGCAAAACCCGTGAAGCCAACCCAAGGGGATAGCTCTTGTCTCGGACAAAGTCAAATATCGACGGTCGTCCGAGTTTCCTCGTCAGCTTTCCCGTTACTTACTCTAGCCTCTAATTACAACGTAACTTTCAGACAACGACGACGACAATGACTTGGGATGCCGACGAAGACGATGCGGGCTTGCGATTTATCGCGGCCGGCATATTGCCGAGATATTTTCTCGCCGAATCTGGCTTTCTTGGAAAGACGGTGGCGGGTAACTTCTCTCCGCTGTGAAATACGGCTTTGAGCGAAAGCTCCTTGGCGAAGAGTGTCCAGGGAGCGCACGCCACTCTTCTCTCTCGCTTTTCTCTCTCTCTCCCCCCCCTCTCTCTCTCTCTTCCGTTTTGCCTCCACGAAAGGAGTCTAACGCGGAATCTTCCGTTCTAGGAGGCGAAATGCGAGTTCGCCGGGGCCCTCGGGAAAAATGAATGAAAAATATTGTCTTGGACACAATGGTCCCGAATCCGTGGCGGGATATCCCCGGCGTCGTAGACGACGCTCTTCACGACGCGGAGGGTGAGATCGGCCACTAAGATGAGGGAGAAGGAGATAGGCGCCCTGACCGAGAGAGGGTAGGTGGTTGCAGGAGTAAGTTATAGGCTAGGATTACGAGATTGCCGCGAGGGGATTACGACGATGGGCTCCTGGGACGTCCAATCTCAAGGATAAACACTTTCTGACGTTCTTACGCTCAGCCAGGCTCCGTCTCCCTCTGTTTAGCGCTATTGGACCATTTCTGTTCCCCTTCGTGGCCTCGTCAGACCGCACCAATGTTCTTTGTCCTCTGTCTCGCACCCACCATCAATGGGGACCATCACCCCGCTTTCCACCTTCTGCTTATAAAGAGCTCTCGCGGATATACTTGCGAAAACTCATTTCTCCTGCGCTGCGCCCCTGTTTCTGATTCTCGTCGACCCTCATCGTCATCGCCGACGCTTCCTGGTGTTTTTGACGTGAACAGGCGCATCTATCGAGAAAAGGTTCGGAAAGGGCGTAAATGAAGATCTTTCTTGCGCTTTCAACCCCCGAGTGGTGGCACGTGCTTTTCAGTCGAGCGTTTGTCAAACATTTGCGCGTTTTAAAGTGCAAGACGGGGGAAAAGGCGAAGGAGAGAGAAAAAAGGAAGGAAAGATTGACCATTGAATTTAAATCGGTTATTTTGAAAACAATATGGGTTCAAGGATTAAAATTCTTCACGTAATGAAAACTGCTCTTTTTCAATATATAAATGTTTTTTGCATGGAATAATATCCAGATATATTATTGTGTATATTTCCATATGCTTGTTTCCTCGTTTCGAGTACACGCGAACAGATTGTTTGCTGGTTGATCCTTGTTAACAAACGAGAATCGATTTATTAATAATTTAGTTTCCGACATCTCCACGAAACATTCCGGGAGCTAATTAATCCATTCTGCGGAAATGTAATATTCCGCTGTACCTACGCGCTCGTACGGGGAAGTAGATTATACCGCATAAACCGATGTATGCTAACCGGTTAATATTACCGCATTTAACGATCACACCGTTCACTTAATATTTCATCAAGTTTCGATCGGATTTCAGTGTTATATATTTAAATAGCGATGATTTCTTGCGGCACGGCGACGCGTCGCGTATAACAAAAAAATGTATTTTATAGGGGCGATCAATTTTTCAGCGTCGAATTGATGGATTAAAATCAATTTTCCTTCGACGAAAATGTTCGCCCATATATTGGCGAACGATGTTCCACCACTGATGGTGGTCAGAACTATCGCTAATTTGGCGTGGTAATTTCGCGAGCCATCGTTCAAGACTTTCGGCGAAGTAGAATGGTGGAAATGCGCTTTGACGGACTTAGGAGTGTGAGAGACCCAAACCGACTACCGCGACCGAAAACTTTCTTTCACCACGAAGAACCATTTTCCCCACTACTTTTTACTTCAGCTCTTTTAGCACCTCCTCTAACAGCACGTCTTCACCCCTCTCGCTCGCGCGCTCTTTCCTCTTCGCACATTCTATTCTCGACGGAACTACAGAAGTTTAGGAGGGATGCGTCGGACCTATGAGTTGGCTCGTTCTCGACTTAACCGAGCTGCCGATATACCCGGGCATAATAATTCCCGCGCATATCGCGCACGGGGGCTTTTCCTACGGTCTTAGAGCGGTGAATTCATTAGGAAGTTTCCACGCGGGCGTGCATCCGGCGAGGCCGCGCGCGAGAATTTAAATTCAACGTTTAAAACTGGTATTTCTTATAAAACCCCGCAGCGTGGGGATATATATGAGGTGAAGGAGAAACTGTGAGACGCCGCGGAGTGCCGATGACGAGAGGGAAAGAGAGAGAGAGAGAGAGAGAGAGAGAGAGAGAGAGAGAGAGAAAGAGAGGAAAAAGAGAGTCGCAATTTATTATTCCGCAGCAAAACTCCATCAGAGCAAGAACGCACGTAGCGCGTATATAAATATGTCTGCAACGTATAATAAACGATTTTCACGGAAGAAATGGTTTACGCGCGAAATTGGTATGAAATAAACAACAGCATGGATTACACAAAGTGTAGTGGCATATATTTCCATATTAATCAACAAACTTTTGTACTATATTATTGGCTCCGTGCAATAAGGATGGATCTGCACAATCGATTTTATTCCAGTTCATTGAATACCTTGAAGAAAATTCAATTTTATTATTTTTCATTACTTTTACATGCGGAATTATATTATTTTTATATTTCGATTATATAGAGCCGTGAACAGTATATAAAATATTCCCGATCCGAAACGTGAAAGCTAAGAACAGAAAACTCATAAATATTATCATAAATCTGTACCACCCAAATTGAAAAAGATGCATAAAATATGGAGATCATGTATAATAAAATGCGTGTAGAAAGAGATCATATATATATATATAATATACTTACAGAAATCTATTAATAAATATCCGATTTTCTGTAGGTTAATCTTTTGTAAACTACCGGATTATGCATAATCTCTATTTACTTTAATAGAATGTTTAATGAAATATTTGATCGAGTTTTGAATGGTAAATATATTATATATATATTATAAATATATTATAAATATATTTATATATTATATTTATTATCTAATCTTGTATTACTTAATATAATAAAATGAAAATGAGAATAAAAAACACATTACATACATAATTTTATTGATTTCCGTAAGATCATCTCCATTTATTTCGGCAATGAAATATTTGATCGAGTTTTAAACAATAAATACATATAATGATTATTAAATTCATAATAACAAATTATATTTAATTTGAATTATTTTTAATTATTTCTAGAGATCGTCATTGTTCTTCAATATTGTTGTTAATTTAAAATAATGGAATTAAATAATTTAACTTAAGAAAATATAATAAATAATAAAATATAATAAAATATAATTAGAAAATTTCAATTCAAATTTAGTTTATTATTTATTAAATGTTTATATTAATAGGGGCGTTATTTATTTTGAAACTAACTACAAATGGATTGAGCTACATTTTGATACATAAAAGTTAAAAATAACAAAATGTTATTCAAGGGATTGGGTCACCATGCTCCTTTGATATCTAACAGTGTATATTTATTATCTTCCATTATCTAATAATATAATAAAACGAAAACAAGAGCAAAAAAGTACGTTGCGATTTTATTACAAAATTTGTATAAGGTCATTACGGTTTCAGGAATAATAATCAAAGTTCGTCGAAATGGCAAGATCGTAAAAACGTTTATGCTGGAAAATCAGAGTTATGAATTTTCAATCGATATAGCGGCTTATTGACTTTATTATAAATATGACGACAGGGCGAGTGAACGCAGAACGAGAGAAGATGCGGTAAGAAGAAAAAAAAGAAGAAAAAGAGAAGAAAAAAAATAGTGAAGGAAGTAAAAGATGGAGAATGTCGCGGAAAAAACGAGGATGGACGAAGAAAAACACCGCGACTGGAAAAGTTGAAGAGATATCGGCCTATGTGCTTAGAGCGCTCTCTTGGCGCTTGGAAGGCGAATGAAGGCGCTATCCGCTCGTGTAAGTCTCTCTGCTTGCAGCTGCGTAAACGCCAAGACTACGTAACGACGTAAACGCAATGCCTATAAATAAGGCGCTCATGGCTAATAACCAACACCAGGCACAGCGGGCACCACGAGCCGCAGGCAATCCGTTTAACTTCGTTGCTGTTGGCGATCACGCCATTGCTTTATAGAGCATTTCGCCCCTTAGTCCTGGTGGGTGGTAGCGGTGGGTGATAGTGGTAGCTTTCCCCTGGAGAAAAGTCAGCAAGCGACAAATTATTAGTTACGAGAATTAAATCCACTGATATGGAATTATGCGTCAGAGAGGGAAAGCCCTTTCTTCTCTCTCTCTCTCTCTCTCTCTCTCTCTTGCAGTTTACTTCTTTATTCTTCTTATCTTTTATTTATTTAATGCCATCCAATAGCCTGTTGATTAAACTTCAAATTAAAATCCCGACAAGATTAAGTCCATTTGAATGAAAAATAAAAATCTTTTTTGTTTATTGCGTTTCATCAACTTAGTTCGTAAACAGTTGTTATTTATCAGTCGCTTATAATTCGAAAGTTATGAATGCCTCGACATTTAATTAAGGAAAAATTTAAATTGAATCTAGGAAAACTTGTTATTATAATTAATATGGAATAATATAAATCTAAGCAGCTCTAACTTCTGTAAATATTTTATAAGACTTGATTCCTACTTTATTGAATAAACGAATAAATATTGTATAGTGTTTTAAATCGATGTACAAGCAATATGAATGAAGAATAACTAGGGAAAGGCTGTATTTATGATTGTCGCTTATCGGGTATATTTATCATACCGCACTGTTCCAATAGAGGAACAACTGCAGGATACAATAAAGTTGAGTAAACAAATGTAGTGCATGATGTTTTATCTCGTACAGATGACGAACGCTCATCGCATAGTGAGAAATAGATAGTTCTTTATAGCTATATTGTAGATATTACGTAATATTATTAATGCCTGTTCTACAATAGAGTCGCAAAACGTAATCCCTAAGAAATTAGATAATCACAGTTGAATATGAGAAGAATAAATCAACTATGATTGATTCATTTCTTAAGCGGCTTACCGCTTACAACTTTATTGTAGAATAGACTTAAAGCCACAAACGACAAGCACTCTAAAAGTTCATCGTCCGTTCATCGAGCGCACTTATCAGCATTGCAAATAATTGTAGCTTTGACCACAAGATTTCGCGCGATTTCCTTTTATGCTGCGAACCTTGGCAAAGTGAAAATGTCGTGGTCTTACTCGCGATGCTAAATCCCATCAAGCCGTTTTTCAGTGTGTGCATACAGGACTTACACGCGAGCGCCATCAAAGAGCGCGCACGGCACACATTAATACCACGATTAATTGGAGCGGTCGTATCTCGGTGACGGCGAACAGAGCTTTCGAGCTCTCCGTCCACTCAAATTAAATAAGGAGTCTCCTTTATACGCGCGGCTCTCTGTAAATGGCTCACTTAAGCCCTGATCATCCTTTTGTTATTGCCGCCGTTGTAGTTTTCCGCCGTTAACGAACCTGATGTCGAATAATGACGTACATCTAGATCCGTTGTGAAGATGGCTTTAAGCTTTGGCATGTCGTACTTCGACTCTACATGTGTGGATATGCGAGTGAAATACGTTGCGGGATGCGGGAAAGAGAGAAAGAGGGATAGAGGAAGGTAGAAGGTAGAAGGTGTACGTGTGCCAGCGATGATGAGAAGGATCGAGGTGAAGGTGAGACAGAGAAAGAGAGTAGCTGGGGGAGGGAGCGATAGAAAGAAGGAGAAGATAGAGATAGAGAGAGAGAGAGAGAGAGAGAGAGAGAGAGAGAGCTGAACGTTAGGTAGGTAGGTTGCGAGTGAAAAGACAGAAGGAAAGACGGGGCGAGAGACGTGCCACGGAAGGGAAAGGAAGGTAAATGCGTTAGTAGGAGCGGTAACCGGCTCGACTGGAACCCAACGGCGTGGAGCGAATGATTTTCTTCTTCTTCATCTGCGGGATATCAGACTGATCTTTCACGCTGTGAACATTTCGGGGTGCTGTATTCAAAACCACCCTCGTAAAAAGATCATCCGAATGGGCTCGAATTCTTTATAGAAGATTCTCTCTTACAGATGTGTTAGTGAAATTACAGGTAACTGAGATTTTTTTAACACTTTTGCGTTTTCTTCCTATTTCTTCAATATCTGCGTTAATTTTATAAATGTCTAAAAGTAATAAAATATGCGTTTACTTCTTTCTAAATTGGGATTAAGTAGAAGAGATCATTGACATTCGTTTGTCATTCGAATAACGCACTATTCATGATATTCATAAACCAGAATGTGAAAGTAGGACTAATGCATGACATGAAGCATGACACACGTGCGGGATACGTGTAAGCATACGCGTGCCATTGGGTATATGTACGTACCATAACCGGGAATGTTATAACATTGTTCCGTTATTACGCTAAAGAGCGGTAGATTAATATAAAGATGGTTTCATGACTCCGGACAGTGGTGTGATTGCAAATGTAATGAAACACGAGAATATTCGCGGTATCAAAGAATCGGATGTAGAAAAAAAAAAGGGCGCGTGTCTATGTCCACGCGCGCGCGCGTGTGTGTATGTGTGTGCGTGCAAAAAGGCCACCTCCCCCGAGTCAAATAAATGTGGGCTTTGTAAAGGTGGTTCGTATTCGTCGCTGAGCAAATGAACGTGTCAGCCGCACGAATGGCGGGGCGTTCGCAGCACAAGCACACTTTGTACGATGAATTTTGTAACAGTTGGAAAGAGCAAAACGCGATATTGAATGAAAATGTTCCGTGGATCTTGCAAAAGACTTGCCGCGAATTGTAATTGGTTGAAGGTATTCGGCCACGTGCCATTTCTGCAACCGTGATCAGCACACGTATCGAGATATGTATCGAGAATAAGAGAAAGTATAAAAAAAGAAAGAGGAATACACAAAATGGAAAAAGAGAATAAAATGTTTATTCGATTCGCTTCACGAAAGGTGAACTTTTTTTTTAATAAATAAATTGAAATATGAAATAGATATTATAGCAATGTAATACAATGTAATATTATAATATTGATAATTAGTGAGTTTTATTAACTTTTAATAAAATAAATATAAAAATGAAAATGATTGAAAAATCAACTTTTAGTCAAACAAAATAAAAAGAAATAATGTAAAAATGTACAATTATATAAATTTATATAAATGAGTATACATAAGAGTTGCAGAGCGTCTCAAAACTGACAATAAATATTTTAAAGTCAGATTCTTTGTAACATTTTGAAACGAAAAGTCTAATACGAAAATATCGAGACTATGATGATTCTCAAATGGAAAAAGTACAAAAATGACAAATGACAGGGCTAGAATTTCGCGCCCTCAGGGATGGAAAGATGGTCGGTGTGAAGATGCTGAATTTCGTTATTGTCAAAGGCAAAGGAAACAATGATCACTTTGCCATCTCCGAGCGCGCGAAATTCTATCTCCCTCATTCGAAATTTTTAAACTCTTCCCATTAAAAGAAGTAATCAATACTTTTTTTAATGGGAAGAGTTTTTTAACCTCAACATTTTTTTATTAGACTTTTCGTCTTGAAATTACAAAGAATTTATCTATAAAATATTTATTGTCAGTTTTAAAACTCCTTGTATAGTAAATATATATATAAGAATATCAAAAAATTGAACGAAAACATACAATTATATAAATGTACATTAATGTATAATTAAAGTAATACATACAAGAATGTGGCGTGTATATAAAAAGAGAGATAGACAAAAGGAATCGTGAAAATCTTGAGTATTCTACGCCACTGGAAGAAGTGGGACCGGTGTGACTGGTTCGCAGATGCGAGACCCTCGCGGCCAACACCGCCATTCTCGACAACATGTGGTCGAAGCCAGTAGCCGATTGCTCCAAAGTTGAATTTCTCGTTATTATATCGTTCTGAGGAGTTGACGAGCCCCAGAAAAAGCTGGCGAGCTTCCTGGATAGGTCCTGCATGACTTTTAAATAGACAACTAAATACGTCCCGCGTAAAGTAAATTAGTAAAGAAAAAAATCTATCGTCCCTCTAATTATTCGTCTCCTTATTCTTATACGTGTTTCATATAACGTATTTATACATCTTAAATTAGATTTCATCACTCAAGTAGACACCGATACACTCGTCAGCACATTCAAATTTAATGAGACAATGATCAACTAATGCATCGCGTTTCCGTTCTCTTTGTCATGGGCAATAGATATGCATATGCGTTAAACAGACTTTGCTATTAACTTAAACAGACTTTGCTGAAGTACTACAAAGGGTAGTTCCTCTCTCTTGCACCAGTCATTGATATTTAAATGTTCGTTATCCGGATAGCCAAACAATATTTATTTCCGGCGTCCAAAATTCAAACGTTGAAAAATATCTCCTACGTTTCACGCTCTATTTGTCAGAATGACATGACGTCAACCAGTTTCGTTAGTCATTCATCAATTTTTCCATATTTTTCAGAAAAAAAAAGATATTTGGAAGCGTGTCACGAAAAAATCCGATTCTATATTTGTATATTGAAATATTTGGGAAATCGCGTTGAAGTATATGTAAGATTATTTCAGTTCTCGTCATACAATAAACATAATCAACAATTTAAAAAAAAATGAGATTTAATATGAAGCATATTTGTTTTCATAATTATTATGTCTATCATTTTTTAAGGCTGCCTTTTTAAGGCTGGCTTTTTATTATCGTTTAGGCAAGATCAAACTAGAATTGGTATTTCGTGCGACAAAACAATACGGCATCCGCAACCGTAAATAAACCTCAGTTTTTATAAAAACATTATATTGTGTTTTTACCGGTTTTTACCAAACAGTCGAGTTGGCTGTATTGAATCGAGACAAATCGAATAAACGCATCAACAAATAGCTCTTTTTTCCCTTCTCGTTTGCTTATTCTAGCACAAAATCATGTCAAATTTGCGATCGGCGCAGTTCCGAATCCAGCGAACGTAAGCATTGTTAGCAAAGATACGTGAACAATACCGAGCGGCGAGTATAATCGAATTTTTGCAAGAAGATTCGTGACCGATCCTTCATGTCGATATTTTCAACGGCCAATTAGCCTTGTCCTTCGCGTAAAGAAAAAAAAAGGGAAAGAGAAAAAGGTAAAAAGAAAAGGTGCGTTCAAGATGTCCAGTCACGTACAGGATCTACCGACTGAATACACGAAATAAATGCGGATCTCGGAAATAAATACGTAGTCGTGATGGCACGCACGTTTCGTGCTTTCGAATATCTTGAAGCCAGGAGGGAACGTGTTTTCTTCGGTTCGACAAAACCGAGAAGGTCGAGTCGGGTGTGTTCGAGAGGTAAACCAACGACAACGGCTAACTACGCGGGCTGGTCTATTCTCACGTTTCGCAGCCACGTCGGAAAATGCGCGATTGAAACGTTTGGAATCCCTGGTGAACCAGCTGTGACTATACGCATTTGCGGAATATTGGAGAACGTTCGTTAGGATTTAACAGTAAAAACGCTTTGACCGAAGCTAATACGACAAACTTTATATGACATACCCTGATACGGTTCATAAATCGCGGGATGCTTGAAAAGAATTTTGCACTAATTATAAAAATTGATTTCCGAGTTTTTATACAATGTAACTTATAATACGATGAACAAAAGATATCGTAGTCCATTTCAACAATGGACAGTTTTTGAATTAAGGTGCATCACACGCACAAAGATGTAAAATTTGTACTCATAAAGCACTTTTGATACCACAATTCAAAAGTTATTCATTATTGAGCCGTGTATTTATAATATCTTTGGTTCCATTATAAGCTACATTACACATGCATACATTATGTATTATACATATTTGTATACATGGAAACTAATATTCATTTCACTGACCCCTAATTTTCCATATAATTAGTACGAAATTTACTAAATTGAATCCCGATGGAATGAATTAGTTTTGATATGTAATTTAGCTTAAAATATAGCGAACAAAAGATGTAGATACAAAACTCAATGAATAGATTTTTAATTACTCTATCAAGGAAAAATTTGTGTTCACATGCAAAACACATACAAAATTCAAGAGCTATCTCTTATCTCTTATCTCTTGAATCTTGTGTTTATGACATCTTTCGTTTTACATTATAAACTCGTTTACATTATACATAAAAATTAACTCAATTTTCCATATAATTAGTGTGGAGTTTTCCTTTAGAAATACATGCATGCGAGAGAGTCGTGAGGAGGAAAGTAGGAAAACGTAGGATCTTTGCCACTGCAACTGCTGCAACTTCCGCGCCGTATACGTGGACTCGGCGAAAAAGTTGTGATTTTGACAGGCCGTCACGCGAATCGTCGCAACCACGTCACACACGTATGCAGCGTGCACGTATGTGCGTACACGAAGGTGGGAAGCGTGCCGGAAATCTATGCAACAGGTGGCATCGACGGGCACTGCAGTACAGTTTCGTGCAGTTTCGAAGGAACGTTCGACGGACGATAGCAGGGACAATTTCGATCCGCATCGAATGGAATGAGATTAAATGGGTTCCGTTACGCGAGATTGTCGGATAGATTAGATCATGATGTAAGAAGACATTGAACATTACCCATAGTGACGGTTTTTGTATTGGTTTTTAAGATTTGGGGTTTTTTAAATTTGCCTTTTTTATCTCTGACAATTTCGAAATTCCATCACGCTAAAGAATAATATAATTAGATCTATGATTACATCCCATGATGTAAGAACATCAGGAATCACAAATTCTTGTGATCAATTAGAAATTGGTCTCAAATCTTAAAAATCAATATGAAGCTGCCATTAAAAATTTTTTGTATGTTTAACAAGTACGTTGCTACAGACTTCCCGGAAAACCGGGAAAAGCCAAAGAAATTGAAATTGGTCATGGAAAACTGGGAAAAGTCAGGGGAAAATGTAAAAAGTGTGAAATTTTGAAATTTGCTCACAATTTCCTTAAACTGCTCCTATTCCAGATAATTATTATAATTTTTTAATATTATGTTTGACGTGTTTATAGTGAAATACATTCAAATCTTGCACACTCTAAACGATTTTAATAAAATAATAAAAATTTATATTTTATTTATAT
>Ga0157364_1003919_pt1 | contig 14656 bp, 9 predicted proteins | sample AttsexASBM2_FD_111476 | JGI IMG/M metagenome (GOLD analysis project Ga0157364, IMG submission 111476) | Fungus gardens microbial communities from leaf cutter ant in Ribeirão Preto, State of São Paulo, Brazil - Atta sexdens ASBM2 | ecosystem: Host-associated > Fungi > Mycelium > Unclassified ... | reverse complement strand
GATTTTTCTGTCGGAATTGAAATGAGAATTCTTTTCGCTTTTATGTAGTCGGTATTTAATGCTGAGTAGGTTATTGGAATGACAAGTCTCTTGACAGAGAACCTGTAGCACAAATTTCTTCGATCTCATCGGGGATGCGGGCTCTGCTAGAGTCAGCTGATCAGGATTAGTGCAGACGCGTGCGCACAATGCAATGCTTCCCGATTGGTCGATACCTCGGCTAGGACGCGCAAGGTCGCCCGGGCTGTCAAAATCAGCTGACGCCGGAACAACCAATCAGCTGACGCTCGAGCTTAGGAGAATCCCCCCCTCCCCCTCCCACCGTTGGATTTTATTTCTACGCTGTCTGATTTTTCGTCGGATTTTCCACGATATTCACTTGAGAGTAAAACTTGGTTTGTTAATCGAATAATGGAAACATTCTCGATCGAGATCACATCAGTCATTTATGATGCGCGTAAATAACTTTGGAGTGAGATTCTCTTATTTCTAATAATCAAGTTCGAAATACAATATTATACATTTTTGAGGAATCTGTCATTTATTTATTTATTTTTTGACAAAAATTTTATTTACTGCAACATTTATTTATTTAAAGTTTCTTCCTGAAACTTATTGTATCCTTTTTATTGAAATATATTATCTGTCAAAGAGAAAGAAAGTGAGAGAGAATGAGGAAATTAAATTTGATTAATCTTGACTCTCAATTTATGTATTGAATTTAAATTATAAATACGCAAAATTTGACTCTTCGATGCGTCACTGCGTTAAAGTATCATGTGTCCGTTGGCGGTAAAATTGTATTGGTCGTAAAATATGCGTTCATATGCGCAACATGTCTTGCGGCTTTTCTTCCTTGTGAGTCACATCGACCGCCGTTCCACGGTCACATGTATCTCCTAATATCGTGGAGAGCAGCCTAGGACCGTATCGGAAGGCGATATACGTATACACAGCCGACTCGACGGAAAATTTAACTGCCACGTCATCCGACGTTGCGCTGCAGCGAGAAAACTCGGGCGGATGAGTAAAACTGTCACGGAATTGCCGCGTTACGTAAAATCGCGAGGCGGAATTACGGCATGCTGCATTTTTGGCAGTCGATATGCAAAAACATTTCCTTTTCTTTTTCGTGATGCGTATATACATGTATTGGCATGATTTTCCGACAGGTATATTATGCGCCAAAAAACGCATCGATACGCCGCATGTTTGGCCGCAGCATATAATCAAAGTAACGTCACAACCGATCTATGTTTTCTCGATTATGTTTTCACCTTCTTTAGATGATGTTTGTAATAAGTCTATGTTCATTTGTCTATCTATCTGTTATCGAATTTACATTATTGCGGCTTAATAGTTTTAAAAATACAATGGTTATATATTATTAAAATTTTTTAATATTGGGAAATATACAAACAGCTTTGACATTGTTTATAATCTCTTAATAATTATCGTGTTGTAATTGTTAAAATAGGTAATTGTTAAAATTCAGTAAGATAAAATGTTGTTACAAGGTTGATAGGTATTATACGCTTTTGCCATGTCCTGAGATTTCTTATTTTAATCTTTTTGATTAAAAATTTGAGCGAGAAAATTGTTTTTTTTTTCTTTTTTTTTTTCTTTAAAACAGATTGCAACATATATCTTTGAATGATTGAGCTGACGTATAATTCCTACGACAGAGCGATACTGATGTTCGAGAATTAAAAAATTCGGATCAATCATTAATATTCTACATCACATTCTACATCCATATCGATATTACTCACACACGATCAATAATTTCTTGTCAGTATTTGTCGGTGCTGACAATATTATTGACCGTATTAGATCCGGGTAACATATATTATTGCGATAGTTGCGAACTAATAGCCTACTCTTTTATACCTTTGTACTTAAAAAATTGTGAATGTATTATACTATATGCGAAAAACGAATATGCGGAAAAAGGAAGAGCTGTGTACTCATTATCACATACCGCTTGTATTATGCAATCGCGTCGCGTTGTTGTGTTTATCAACAGTTGATTTGGTTTTCTTAGAGATTACTCTATTTATAAAAGTTTTTCCGAAGTTTTCTTAAGAATCATTGCTCATGAATATTAAAACTCTACTAAAGTGTTAATTTGTAAAATTAATGATAAATTATTCAAGTTGCGGTACGTTATTTATTATTAAATAGCACATTTTAAATCTCAGTAATCAGCAAAGGTTTAGCTTTATAAATTTTAAGATCTCTTTTTGGAGTCCCAAAAGATGCCAACAATTAAATTTGTAAATAATAATGTATCATCTATATTCACTTACGGATTAAAAATAATCTTTGATGTTTTGAAACATTTAAAGAATATAGTGATAGGCGATGTAGATGCGATATTGCAAATATTTTAGAACGTTATTAATAAATTATCCATCATGAATATTAGCAAAATGCGTATGAAAGCATTAATAAGGTATAAAGTCACGTTATAACGTTTGCAAGTGATACATCGACTCTGTCCAATCATGAGCGTTTAAACTAATGCCGACGTCATTCGTTGCAAAAGGGGAGTTAGCTTGAGTTACTAAATTACGGTACGTTAAAATATCTCGTCGTCGAATCAAGCATTATTTCTCATTCTAACAGCTATTCTGAAGAGTCATGATTGATGCACAGTCATAACATTAACACAGTAACTTGGTTTTTTTTTTATTAATTTCACTATATCTTTATGTGCATTAAATGGTTAGTATTTATAAATATTTTATTGTTTAAAAATGTAATTGAAAATATTTCACGATGTAGTATTTATTGGGAACTTATTTATTGCGAACTGAATTATGTGTAACGCGAAAGCTTAGTCGTAAGATAATTAATAGGAGATTCGCGATAAAGGAGTTCTCGAGCAGGTAATTTTGTACCTCGATATTACTGTGGGTGTTGTACCGAGTTGCCGCCAACACTCGCAGGCTCTCTTCTCTACCCGGATGCGAGCCAGGCTCTCTCCGGTTCCCAGGGGTGACCCAGTTTCGTTTATCCCCTCGGAGTCAGCCTACACTTGCCTGGCGAACACATCCCTTCTCCCTCATGCACACCTACGCGCATTTTCCATGAACTATACCCATTTACAGTTTTCTCGTTTTCGATTCTGTGTTATTTCACCGTTCGCACAAATAATAGTATTGTGTCGGAGATTAATTTTCAACAGTCTTATTTCATTTATTTTCGTTTTTTAATTACGTTACGTGATAAAAGATTTGTTGACAAAGATATGAGATGATTACGTCTTTAGGATGTTTAAATATGTAAACTAAGGCAAAGAGTAGCTATTCGAATAGTTTTATTTGAATTGAACAACATTTAAAAATTGGGAACATATTTTAAATCGCGTAAGAACTTTATTTGAAAGAAACTTTAAAAGGGGTGTAAGCGAGTGTAATTGCTAGAATTAATTTTTTTATTTTATTCAAATATTTTTTTCTCACGCGCCGATTATTTTTCCAATAGTAAGGTCTATGAAGAATATACGTGCAATGTGTATTTACTCATAAAATTGAAGATCTCTCGTTTTGACGGACACTTGCCGCGCATCCTTGCCGGGACTGCTCCTGGGAAAAGGTCAGACAGTCAGAGGCTAACCTAGTGACTGGAATTAGGTCAACCCCTGACAGGGACCGTCCCCACTTTCCCCGAACACGCGGAAGAGTCCACGTTGTTACGTGTTCACAGTGAAGCCAGATTGCACGTAGCCGATACGACACAATGTCATTTGGATCTGAAGAATTGAATTCTCGATTGACCGAAGGTTAGCAGCTATTTAGTAAGAAGTAAGTACATGAAATCGAGATATATAATTGTGTTAGAGAATAAATGTGACAATATTTTCCAATAATATACCGCGTGCTCGAATAGGTCGATTTAAAAATTGAGAAAAGGAGTTTAATTTCCGTCTGTTCTGAAATAAAATTATTATAAAAAGAAAAAAGAGGTCTTGAAACAAAATTATTACAAAAAGTTATCGTTATAACGCGAAGCCATCAATTGTAATTTGCATCACAATCATAACTGGTCGATTCTATTTTATGATAGATACGTATGTTGACTAATAGACATATATGTATTAATAATGAATAAAAATTGTTACGTTTGCAAAATTTAATTGAACATGAAACCATTCTTATCTCATTAAAATATACTGCATCCTTAATGTTGTTCAAGGTCGACAAGTGCGAGCGTTTCTTTGTCTACTGTTCATAGAATTGAGAGTAAAAGCTGATTTTACTTGGATCGATACACCATCCCGTTCCTTTCCCGTTTCGTCTCCACGTTTTTAATGTTCTTCGCGTTTCTTTCTACGATCGTATGTTTTGAGATAGTGAGACGCTCTCGTCATTTGCGCAAAGAAATTATATTTTTGTTTAATTTTACTACAATTTCGATTTTTATTTAAATAATTATATTTATGTGTAATTCGATGCTTTATAATGTTGAGAAATGTTTTATAAATTTTATTATGCAAATTCTTAGACTGAAAAAATAGTAAATAATTCATTTTTAACAGACACAAAATTTCTATTTATTCCACCATAATATGCTCTAAAAGTAGCAAGATTTATTTGAAAATTTTATGGATAAAAATACAATATTTTAAAGGATGAATATTTCATATTTAATTCAATGAACAGATTCGACATTGTTCTTTTTGTCTGTTGCAAATAAAATTCTATCTTTCTCTGCATGGCATGCAAAATTTTATGAAAAATTATGGGAGAAAGAGGGAATGACTATGTCATGTGTCAAGTGGATTACATCAGTGTCATACAACAGTGAAATATTCTTCGCGCAATTAAAAGGAATTATGGGAGAGGAAATCTCATTCATGAAAGCTTGTTGAATCTATCGATCATGTTTTACGATTTTATTTTATTTCGAACTCCTTTTTCACTTTCTAAATATTTTTTTGATTCGTAAATTTCAAAACATTATTTTCGCATGTTTATCAATATGCTATCAATGTTAAAATATTATTTTTTCTCTAAAAATTGCTTGAAAATACATTTTGGTTATCATTTGTAAATAACATATCTCCATCGTTATATCAATGGCGTTTAACATTTCTGTATTTATTGCATTATATATCCAATACTCGTTCGTAAAGTAGCACTTTTGTAATATTCGTTTGACCTTACATTAAGCAAAGTTATAATTATTATCAAGAATAAATTTAACTTTGACGCATCTTCACTATTATACTATGTTAAATTTTCTTCATGTAATTTATTTAACATATTCTCTATTGTTATCCACATATTTGTTTTCCTCCGTTTATATTCACACATTTGTTTCTTGTCGTTATAACTTATATACAGGTTTAAAATCTGTGCTCTCTCTCTCTCGCTGTATTATTATAAATATTTTATATGATAGTTATACTATTATTATTTTTCCACATTTTGCACTTTCTACGCGCGATATCATGATAGTGCAAACCGTGACATTGAGCGTGCAGTAGTTATGGACTTTGCTTTGCAGTCGAGCGATCGCGGCTATGCGCCCCGACCGCCACGTGTTGCTTCAACTCCTCTACAACCACTCGTCGCATTTGCGGCATGGACGACAAGCATGGATACAAGTAGAAAAGTTCTCAGTTATCAGCATCGCATGCTAGCAAAAAATCTGATTTTTATAATAAAGCGCTTCCAAAAATGTATACCTCGAAATTTAAAATGATTACAATTTGTCAAAACTGTTTGGAGAACTGCTGGGAAAAGCTAATTTATTATTTCAATGATATTTTATGATGTGCGTCAAGTATTTAAACTTAAAGTATATACAAAATATTAGTTTTACAAATGAAATTCAATATTTAATGAATTAATTTTTTTCCGCTCATTTTGCACTCAAAGAATGGAAGGTGAGGAATCTTTAATATCATTTGAATTCTGCTTCCACCAGAAGAAATGATCGTGTACAACATTTGTTTTTTCGCAAAATTCGTTTCCCGTATCAATGTGTGTTTGGCTAAGCTAAACGTTTGCATTTTCGGTATCGCGTCTTTGTCATTTCCACAATAATTTGTAATGATTTCCATTAACGATAATGTTCCGATTAACAACATCAAAATCAGCGATTCCAATAGTTCCAAAATCTTTTAAGTCGTTTTCGTTTCGCGTTACTAGTGAAAGCGCTTTTAATTATTCTGGATACCCGACGTACGATCAATTACCGTCGTACGTTTAAACTGCATGATGGTAAACCAAGAATAGCTTCATTATATGCGCGCTGCATTGAATGACGTAGCCAAAGACATATAGCGTGTTGTGTACCGGCTTTCAATTACATAACAATGATATTTAGTCTGACTAATACGTCTATCCTGCACGTATACGTCTCTTACCGCATCACCGTCATACGTCGCGATAAAAACAATTTCGCGAGACAAGTACATTTCTCGCGAGCCGCATAATCGCTACGTCAACAGATAGCAAACGGCAAGATAATTTCGAGTGCAATGCACGACCAGCCTAAAACGAGAGAAAGTGTCACATTCCTTTTCTTCAGCTGATTTCTTGTTTTTTTCTTTCAACTGCTTTACTATATCGTCACATAATTTTGATAGTGATATTTTTGATGAAGAAATAAGAATGATATTTTTAATAATAGCTACGAGAAGTGTGTAATATACAAATTCATCTGCAGCTGCTTATTGCGAAGCACGTCAAGTTTATTTCCTTGGTCTTTTCTTACATAATCAGTGCTCGCATTTGACGGTCGACCGCCATACTACCGCGTCTCTCTCTCTCTCTCTCTCTCTCTATTCATTATATGATATAGTAGTAGGAGAGCTCCCGGTTCTGAACGATAATCGACTCTCTCGAGTGCGCGTGTGTGTTAGAGTGGCGTAGGAGGATGAGGTACAGAAAGAGGAGGAGGGCATGAGGGGTGAGGAGGCAGGCCAAAGGTGCCTCCTCAACCCCTCCGCGATACATCAGTCGCGCGCGCGCGAGTGGGGAGCGGCCGTTCGACCGCAGGAGAGGCAAGGGAAGGCAGGAAGGGATGGAGTGCAGGGGGGTGTCGTGACGGGGACAAACGGGCCGCGACCGAGAAAACGGTGCAGGCAGCGCGCGCGCAGGTGCGCTCCCCGGTTTCTGCCGCCGTTGTATTGCGTGTGTCGTGTCGCGACTGCCGCGATGTGAGATGGCGAGACTTAAAGGCTCGTTTACACCATGTCGGACAGAGCGACGTGTCGCGTCGCTTCGCGTTTCGGTAGTGACGAAAATTACGATCCACGGTGATGACGATGACTGCCAACGGCGTGTAGTGGTAGTAGTAGCAGCAGCTGCGGTGATAGTGTGCGACGATGATGCGCGATAGTGGTAGCTGTCTAAGATTAAGTCGACCCAGGTTCTGACACTTACCTTGCCAGGGAAGAAGTGCACGTTGCTTCTCGTCGTCCCTCGACGACCACCCACCTGTCGCCGTTCTTCTTCTTCCTCTTCTTCTTCTTCTTCTTCTTCTTCTTCTTTTTCTTCTTCTTCTTCTTCTTCTTCTTTTTCTTCTTCTTCGACTACTACTTTTCATTCGTCACGCATCAAGATTTTCGAGGACATCCCAGCATGTCGGAGCATCTTGAGAGTAACGCACTTATTTGCGTAAGCTACGTTTTGCGCGATTGTTCATCATTCATGGATTTGATTACTTAATTCATACTTTGAATCACTTTGAAATCTTTTTTTTCCTAATGAAAATTTAATAAATTAATTTTTTAATTTGTTTCAAAAATTAACGAACATTTAAAATTTTACAAAAACATTAATAATATTTTAATCGAAAGAAGCTATTGTCTAGCTTTGACTATTTCCTTATGCGATGTTTGATGCAATATTTATTAATTATTTTTTTCAATTAGATGAAATTTATTATCATACACTCCATTACATTCTGTTGCGTTGACGTGGGAACAAATATCTTATAAATTCAATGAAAACTTACAATTTTGTGTCATATTTAATTACAGGTAGTAGAGAGCATGCTTTTTATATTTCGTGCTAAAATAACAAAGAAAATTTCAAAGATAGATCTTAATTGAGAAAATTTGTTCGTAATGCTTTGATGTTTGATAGTGTCGTTTGTTATCATCTCTGTCTGCTTTTGATGTGATCTTTAGAGAATTATTTGTATAATAACAAGCAAAATATTATTTTTCACTTAATTATACTCCTGTTATATTTTTATTAGTCATATATACGAGGGAGGAAGGAGGAAGGGAGAGGAGGGAAAACAGCACGTCATTAGATTGTAAATCGTATGCGTAAAAGAACTTACAGATAAATATGCTTTTAAAGATTGATAATTGTTTTCTGGTTTTGTTCTTAAATAATACAAAAGTGTTACGTTTTAAGATTTGAGTGAATTACCGTTTTGTCACAGAAAGAATACGTAGTGTCATGAGGCGTTCGCCATTATTACATTGCACTTGATTAGTCGCGAAAGTGCACGTGCGTGCGTAGTGGCATGCACTCGATAATTAGCAACAATTATACGCGCGTCAATGCGACGAAGGCCGTTTAATCGCGCGCGGTCCGCGGAAACTCGCGCGCGAGTATAGGCTCATTATTGGACGCGTCTGTGTCTCAAGCCAACGCGCGAATCGATCGTTTCGGTACTGACCCATATCCCGTGGAAAAATCTATCAAAACGAATAGCGGACAATTCGATTTTAAAGCTGTGCATCGATGGATATGTGCATGTTGTGCTATCATCGATTGCAAAATTTAGTAGAACAAAAAATTCGAATTTGTGCAGACTAATGACGATCTCTATAATTTATTCGATTCCTTTCCTCTCGATTTTAATTGTAAGAATTCATTCTCGCGAGCACTCATCTCGTGGAATCTCACTCGCGAAAAGACTGAAAATACTCCCACTCTTGTTCAAATGTGACAGATTTTTACTCTTTTGAAATGAGATTTACTTCAAAGGAGTGAAATCTCAATCTCTTTTTTGAAGTATAATACTATGATTAGATGGAATCTCACTCCAAAAAAGGAGAGATTGATTCACTCCTTTGAAAAAAAATAGTGAAAAAGTCATTCTTGTTCAAGAGTGGCAGATTTTCACTCTTTTAAAGTGAGATTTACTCTTTCGGAATGAGATTCACTCCGAAGGAGTAAATCTCACTTTAAAAGAGTGAAAATCTGCCACTCTTGAACAAGAATGACTTTTTCACTATTTTTTTCAAGTCTGGCCTAATTTTCAGTCTCTTCCAATGAGACTCCACGAGATTCAGAGAGTTCTTTTTGCAATAGTAGCTAAATTGTTATACGTATCTCAATTTTATATCTCAATATATTTTAAGTTACATTTTAGATTTTTGACCCTGTCACGTAAAATATATTATTTGTGCTTGAAATTTTATTCTTTCTTTAAGATTCTTAATATTTAAAATTATTGACAAGAATCGCGCGCGCTGCTTGCTTTTCACTGTTTATTCGTCTAGTTTTATTTCTATCTCGTTATCTCTTTTTTTTATGCGAATCCAATATGACATATAGCGTGTCATATCGAGATCGAGCATATTTTTGATATATATATATATATATAGACATAAAAAAATTTTTAAATTGTAGAAAAATACTTGCAAATTGTATATAATTTTTATAAAACGAGGAAATATGAACAAAGAATATTTATATTAGAAAAAGAATATTTATATTAGAATCTAGCGTTCGACGAATGGAAATTCAAATTCATTTATCATTGTCGATGCAAATAGAATGGCAGTAGTTGGCAGTCGAAATTAATTTCATGCAAACCGAACTCTAGCACAATCTATGTCTTGGACGATAAAGCGATTTGAGCTACGTCTCGGTCGGATTCGATAACGTTTCGTTTAATCGGCTGTTGGGAAAGATTTTCATGCTAGTTTCGAAGACGATTTCGAATCGATTATCTCGATAACATTTTAATTGAAGACACGATATTTTTTTGCTCTGTTATTTTATTATAAATCGTAAGATCCACTTTACATGTCAAGTTATATATCAATTAAAAAACAAATAATTAACTAAACTATAATTGAAGTTAGATCTTTTGTGTTTTTCGATAAGTACAAGACATTTGTGATATTTTCAAAGTTATACTATTATTATTTATATATATATATATGTATATATATATATATATTTAACTAATTAATTAGATATCCATAAAGAGATTTCTTATTTTATATCGCAAAATATAAATAATTTTGAAAATAACAGCTCGATGCAATATCCAAAGGTCACCCTCGGGGGCCCTGGCGGGAGGGGGGGATATTCGTTTGGAATGAGCCAAGTAAAACTCTGGGCTTTTCGCAACCCCGATAATAACGAGAGCAACCCCGTCTCTGCTGGCACGTCGCATAGTCTCTGGCTACACGATAATGTTTCGAGGTTAAGCAGATGATGGGGCGTGTGTGGCCCAGCGCCACGCATCTTGGCATAGCTTTTTCGGCCACGCGGTTGCATAATCGCACGACGCGGCACTTACCCGGACCGTCCGCGTTAGTCGCGCCTTGTTCGCCTTCTTCGTACGGTCTCGCCGCGTATTTTTCTTTCGTTTCGAGCAACACGAGCTCCCTCGAGTAGTTATAGATAGTTATAGCTAGTGATTAGTGAGAGATAGCATATTAAGCATATGCGAATTTCGCGCCGACAAATTTGTATCTCTTTAGACATCGTAATTGTAGGAGAGAATCGAGATTTAACTGCTCCTTCTCACCCTGATGAATTCTCTACAAAAAATTTAGTATAAATTTGAAATTATATTACATCCCGAGAAAAAAAAAGAGTATCGCATTGAAGAATGCGAATTTTGAAAATTAATTGAATAATTAATTGGTTCAATTAATAAAATTATTAATTAATTGTCAGACTCTTATTTTGAATGTGAATGTTTTATTCATCGTGATAAAACAAGTCAATTAAATGCGATTTTAATTTAGAGATGAAGCGTTTATCTTTTTATTTATGTTTTTAAAAACTTCTTCACTTATATTACATTTTTTTGTTCGAGACGCGATATTATCGAGACGTTTAATTATACATTTAATTGTTTCACATAACAGCCTCCATGTTTCTTGACAACAGTTTTTTTTGTTATTAGGGTTTTCGGTTTTATATGTGGTTGACACACACACACACACACACACACACACACAGAGAGAGAGAGAGAGAGAGAGAGAGAGAGAGAGAGCAGCATGATTTTTTGTTTATTGGTTTCTATAATCAATTGATTTGACTTTTATTTTTTTATGTCGCTGAGTTTTTTGTCGTTACGTATATCTTTGGAAAAAGCAACGTGCTACTGCTATTAGCAACTCCGCGAGGTGACGATGTCGGAGGATCTGTCATGCCGATCTATCTCGATCCCGTAGAAGGCACGATGTGTAGTATGGCAGAATCGATCGTTAAGCTCGTTTAACGGCAAAGTGGTCCAATTACATCGTTACCGTTGAAGCGAACGTTGCTTCGAATTTTCTATCATGTTTCGTTTCTCTTCTCTTGTTTTTCCTTGAACACCTTCTCTCGTATTCGATTTTAATTTACCTTAATTCTCGTATATCGCAACGATTTCATCGAGTGTTCTGAAGGATGGAATAGACGCATTGAAATTGGGGAATGCAATGCATACATCACAATTTTTTGTACACGTGACATCGTCGCGCTTTCTCGATGTTAAATTAATACGTGTATATAATACAGAGGTGAAAAAGCGAGCGTGAATTTTTTAGAGTACGTTGAAATTGAGCAGTAAAAATTGTCTTGTAGTTAAACTGTCTTTTAATATTCGTATAATCAAAATATAATTCAAATAGGATCCAAAATTTATTAAAAACAACAATATATTTGATTAAATTCACAGTTCTTGGATATCTTTATCGATATCTGTTGTAATAATTATTTATCTGATGTATATTTTCGATGTAATCTTTCGCGACTATTATACTATTATTCTGAATTATATTTAAATCAATATTAAACTGTTGGAAGGGTTTTAATCAGTTAGGTCGATATTGAGTCAATCTTTTCTTTTTGTATAGATATATTGGAGCATTTATAAATTACATAATTATTAATTATATAATGTCAGAATATTCCATATAATCTCCTACGAATATTATTCGTAGTTTCACAGATAGGTTTCATTTATTCATTTATTTTATGGGGGAGAATTTCAAACTTTTGGCACGCACGTTGGTTAAGGAGCAATGAGACAGCCGAGCGTGCATGCACGCGGATTGTATAACGCCTGGTACGACTGGAAATGTCGAACCGTTTCTACTTGGCTTGCTGTTTCTGGCTAGTTTCTGGCTAGCGCTGCCGCTGCAGTTACTGGCTCATGCTCCTGCTCTAGGCTGAGTTTAGTCGCAAGCAGCTCTAGTCATCGCGCTTAGTCGTTGTTCGTATCGCTCGCGAGTCGCATGACATTCTCGTACGCGATATATAGCGATTATAGTATTTTATTAATCTTGCGCCATTTTTTTTTCCCATTTGATTAGCCCGCAAATTATATCATCGATTGACGAAAGGATTCACACGTTCATGTTGGTGTAAAATACTAGTAATATAAATTATATCGTGAGAAATCTAACTGATCTTCGAATCGTAGTTACATCGCGCGGAAGGCGTCTACACTTTGATATTGGAGTTTTGATTTTAAGAGATTTTAAACATTCTCTTTGGAACAATCTTCAAGAACAATCATTGGTGCATCCAACTGTATAGTTATATTCAACATTGCAGTTTGATTTGATCGATACAGCGCAAATGTAAATCGATCGATCGATCGTGCGCGCGGCGCGCGCTATATTTCCCGAGATCGATTTCCATTCCGCGAGCGGAGATTTACTTCGCGGCATGATAAATTCCGCGCTCACGGTCCAAGGTCGTGATTGTGTAACGTTATTGCTTTAGAGCAGTTGGACTGTACGTATACGTGTACGTTCGTAAATTTGCTGCAATTGTCTCTCTTTTCACGAGTGGTGATGAAATCGCGATCCATGGAAAGTTGCCACAAGTGCATTTCTCGTTATGAAACGATCGATGATTTTCTCTTGATCTTTTTTATCTTGCATTTTTTTGATGGATACTTGATGGATGTTGTCTCCATTGCAGTCGATTGCTATTAGGAACGATTCTCAATGATGCTTCGACACGTCCGATTATGCGCGGGGAAGGAAGGTCACGACGCGACCGGTCAAACGGAATTACCTGCTACCGCGCCAGGATAATTTTGGATCGCGCGATGCACCTGTTGCGGATTAGACAAGGTCGCACGAGTACACGATTGTGTAATTCGTTCCGCGTATCTAAAACGGCCGTCGATCGACTGCATTCGGCAACCGCGATGCCCTGCTCGCCGCTCCCCGCGTCCTTCTCTTGCGGATGCAGTGCACCGGTGGTGCCGCAGTTGCCGCTGGTTAATCACGAGGAATAATCGATGTCGACAACGCTGCTGCACTGCGGTCTTGCTCTCTTGACTTTGGCAGAAAAAACAAGTTTCAAAGTGCATTCGCGAACTATCTCAGACGTCATTTTTACACTAGTCAATCGCGCTCTAGCTCGTCGGTGAAAAAGCTCTGAAAAATCAGTAATACTAATCAATTGAATCAATAATTAAACAGATATATTCCTTCCGAAATATATTTCTTCCGTGGTGTAATATTGCGCGATTAGTGTCCGCGATGCATACCGCGTGGGCGCTCTGAAATGTTAAACTGTTGAAAATAGTAACAACAGTGCAGTAAGATATTTTCTCAAATTGATGTGAGAATTGAAATTAATTCGATATTCCCTTCGGGAATTCGAACAAGCGATGTCGTTGCGTTTTCTTTGCGATCTAGACGATAAAAGGATACACTATTTTCTTCTAATTATCTTCTTCTAATCTAATATTTTCTTCTAATCGCTGCAGAGCGAGATTGAACTTTAGTTTCGCGATCTTGAATATTCAATATCGATCATAATGCTGATACGGATCCCGAGACAAATTATGCAAACAGACAATATGACTATTTGATGAATCTCAAATCAAAATTCATACCGGAAATAACGAACGCTTGTATTTAGCACAATATCGCACAATAGCCCAATAACATAATAATCTCATAATTCTATATGATCTCATATTGTTGTGAAAGTCACATGATTGGGTTAAAAAATAACCAACGGTAGATAATCGCATTTATTTATCGTGCGGGATACCCACTTCTTTTTCATATTAAATCAAATCAAATGAAAAATAATCTGAAATCATAAATTCGTCACTTGAGTATTAAAAAACGTGTTGTTAAATAGTTGATATCGATGAATAATTTTGTGACAGGGAAGAGCGGAGAGGAGGGAAGGGGGGGGGGATACGTGAAGAGAAGGGAAGATAATTGAAATTGCCAATGGAAGAATATTAAGGTTTATATATATTTAAATTTTATGTTGAAATATACCCAGTGCAATGACTATAATTTGTATATCGTCCACTCTTGTTTTAAAAAATATAACAAGAAAATATTCTTTTGATTGGTCAACAATAATCATTATTGAGATAAATTATCTTGATGAAAAATCTCGAGAATGCAAAATAAATAAATTTGAAATGATGTATGTGTGTGCGTGTGCGTGCGTGTGTGTGTGTG
>Ga0157364_1003918_pt1 | contig 14657 bp, 6 predicted proteins | sample AttsexASBM2_FD_111476 | JGI IMG/M metagenome (GOLD analysis project Ga0157364, IMG submission 111476) | Fungus gardens microbial communities from leaf cutter ant in Ribeirão Preto, State of São Paulo, Brazil - Atta sexdens ASBM2 | ecosystem: Host-associated > Fungi > Mycelium > Unclassified ... | reverse complement strand
TAACGATTCTTCCTTTCGCGGACGGTACTTAGAAACGCTGAGCCGCGTCGAAGACGATAGAGACGGCGCGGTGGGATATCTCTCGTCTCAAAGGCGTCTGTAAGAAAATTCTCGTGGAAAGGAAAAATCTGTAACTCGACGGGAGTAGCGCGAGGAATCCAATTGTCAGTGCCAAAGGAACGACGAGGTTCTAGCTAAAGCGGAGCTTTCGAACCCCGCCAGGTAGTGTGAGTCTTGGCATAGCGAGAAAGGAGATTTGAAAAGTGGAACCGTTGTGCTCGCCGTCGAATACGGATTTCACCGCCAACTAATCCTTGCGTTCTTAGCTCACGATTTACTTCACATCAAGGCGTACGGTTCTTAAACAATGCTCGCGAACTGATGCTGTAGTTTTATTCCAGCAATAGTCAAAAGCTTAGTCAAAAGCGACAAATCGCAAAACAAATGCGTATATAGGTATGAAGAAAAATACATAAAACGTGTATACAAAATTACTACGTATACGTACGTGATTTTAAACTGAATTATACATAAACATTTTTCACATTGTTTTAAAGATGCTCATTAATATCAATAATGTTAAATTGTCTGTCAATTTAATTTGTGACAGTAGATTCAACTTCTAAAACTATGTTTCAAGACGATAAATAATTTTTTAAAAACTGAAAATTCACAAAAAATATACAATTACTTAGATCGAATAAGACATTTATTTATGTTGAATTATATCATAATAATAGACTCAAAATTTTAAGACAGAAAAAAATCGCCTTATATAATTTGCGCGTGTCATATTAATTTTTGGCTTAAAAAAATTGAAATACTAATAATTATATTTTTAATCAATAATTGCACGCATAAGTCGTTTCATTTAAAATTTTGAAAATTTCGACCAGTCGATTATTTAATTTGTGTTTATTTTGTATTCCAGCGAGTCTTAACAAAATTGCAAGCGTACAAATATGGGTGATCCGACAGAAAACGATGTAACGCACTAACGAATGCTTTTAATCTAGTTCGGATAGATAGTACCGCCCTATGTGACTCCAACCCTCTTCCCCACGTGACCCCGAGACACCCCGATCCCGGGGTGACTACAACGTGATACGTCGTACATATACGAACATGCCAGTGTAAACGAATGCGTCCGCAATCGAACGCGAGCGGTCGGTTCAGCTACACATTCTCGATTCCATCATTTGGGTTTCCGTTTGTAAATCGGCGAAGTCGGACGCGTGTGTAAACGATCGACCAATGCGGCAGTAACGAAGTCAGCGTTTGCTCCGCCTCAATTCCACACATACATATGTCATATTCATCCAGTAAAAACGTTCAGCTCGTTAAACTTATAATAAATATTTTATCATTTCAATACTGAAATAAATTTGTGATTAATAATCGTTTATTTTCATGCAATCATTTCGTGTAAATTACATTCAGTTATAGTACATTCATATATACACAGTCCATCGTTTTTTACACAAAATTATTTAAAGAAAACTTCAATAATGGAATAAAAATCATACTGCAGGAAATTTCATTTCACGATTATAATCTCCACCTAATTTTCTCGATGCAATCATTTTATTAAATTTCCTACCGCAGTCGCGCCAAGTAAATTATTGTTGAAATTATTTAAAATTGATTTAAACATCTGCATACGAGAGGTAAAGAAAAGTGAGAAATTTCGGAGCGTGGGTGCTCGTAAGAATAAATAGAAGGGGATGTTCTGCAAACTAATTTAAATGGAGACATAATTTACTTTATTTGTGGAAGTCCAATGTATAAACTATGCGATGTATATCAAGAGACGAGCAGTGTGACTTGTAATATTTATCCGCTAATTTATCAATTCCGCTCGTTTATCAATTTTAATTGAGTAATCTCAGTAAAGACATCGTGTAATTTTATTTTATTTTATTTCATCCCTATAAAGATTGATTTCCGGGAATTTTTTTTAAGGCTACATTTATCTATTTTTGTAGGCAAAATATGCTCTACATCAAAATTTCCTTACATCATTTTATACATGTTAATATCTATTAGATATAAGAGCATTATCTATCGATATAGGTAGAGACTGTTCGCGCATTATCGGATGGTAGCTGTCACTAATTAATTTAAGTAGAAAAGGGGTAGATACTTAAAACAGCATGACGGAGCACGAACAAAACACCGTGAGGTAAAATTGCCTTATGGTTCAAGTTTTGAAAGTCTAAGACGATAGAGGATAATATCGTTTATATTAAATTTCCTTCTTTCATAATTAAGCATAATTATGTCGACTATTAAAGTTCCAACAGACGTAAGAGGAAGTTGAATAGAGAAATTAAAATTTCAATGTTCCGTGATGGTTTCATATGATTGTGGAAAAGTCTAATTAAAATCCAGCTTCAGTCTCATATGTCATTCGTTTTGAGAACTGACAATTAAGTACCATTTGGTAAAAGTAATGAAGAACTTCACAATTTTCCTATTTTCAGAAATATTCATCTCAGAGCTCGCATTGCAACAAATTTTTGCTGATATAATATAATATATATTGTTTACAATACTCGTATATAAATCGATACATAAAAACAACAACTTTATTCAAGTATCTATTTAATAATTTAATTAGATACGAAAATTATTTTGTTGGACTATCAAAAGAATTATGTAGAAAACTCAAACATGGAGAGAAATGTTGCAAAAAGTTTTGACATTCTAATAATTAATTTGAGCGTCCTATATAATCATTTTGATAATTTAATAAAATTATCAGATCTTTGTGTATATATGTAGTTAAATTTTTAAATATTTCAATAAAACCATTCTTTCTATGTAGACTCTTATTTTGTAATAAGATTCTACCTCCTGTATATTAATTTACTACGAATCAAATTTATATCGTAAGCTGTATTGTAGATATTTATTATCTCTTCTTATGTGGACGATTGTTGCAAACCGATAATGTTAAGCATTATGTGCATCTGTTTAAATTTTCATATTAGAGATTAATGCTTTTAGTTTCATGGGAATATCGCAATTAAAACAAGACTATGAAATTCAGATTTCCTAAACGCAAATACGTTTCGATTGTAATCCGATGGCAGTGCGCAATTTGTAATAGCCGCGTAATTATCAATACGTATTTAATCCATTAGCAAAATTTTGAATTGTTAGATATATATTCAACAAACAGCATCACGATTTATCATGTACAATTGAGAGGAACAGCGCGGTTATAATAACATATGTATCAAACAAATGTAGAAGTTCTTTAGATAATAAATTTGAAGCCAGAAATCGCTCAAGAGACAGAATTATGGAATTATCAATGTTAATATATACAAATACGCGTACACGCAATTGGAATGGCCAGTATCAAAAATTTCATTACTGACGCTTGGTGTAACGATAAATTGATGTTACGGAAAATTACTCGCGCGAAAGATTTCTAGTTTATACGTGTTCCGTTATCCGAGAGGGACGAAAGGGAGGAACAAAGAAGGAACGGATAACACCATAATAGAAAGTTGGACTGCGCTTCCATGTCTTCTCACTTCCTCCCAGTGTGTTTTTCGCTTTTCTCTCTCTCACCGTTTCTCTGTCTAATCTTCTTTTTCCTTTTTCACCTGCACCCCTCTTTTCTCGCTTTTCTGTCACTCCATCTTGTTCTCTCAACGCGTTACGTCCCCGTAACAAGATCCGACAACAATGCTCTTCTCTCGCCTTTGTTCCAAAATTCTTTGCTCGGTGTTGAGGCTTTGTGTACTCGTCATCTGTATTAATTAAAAGTTTTTGAAGGCTCCTCGTATCTGTCTTTTGAGTCTAGACAACAAGTCAACGATTGTAAAGCTTGCGACACAAGTTCGACACTTCCTCCACGTGCTATCCTAATCCCACTTCTGTACGAACAACTTTTTTCTTAACTCTTTTATTAGCTTTTTCGAGCTTTATCGCGATGTTCATGTGATTCCTTTCGACTAAATCCCTCTTAAAGCAGAATGGCTCTGATTATTTAATTTTGATTAAAGATTTGTTGTAAATTTTTTAAAAATGATTCTAAAATTGTCAATTTAAAACAAAAAAAATTAATTCCAAAATTTAAACTTTATTTTCCTGTTAAATGCTACCAAAATGTTAATAATAATTCTCAAAATACATAAATAATCTTTCATTTTACGATAAAATAAGGAGAATAGTAAAAATACGTATATCTAGGTTATGTGTTATTTTTATTTGCTATTAGTCATAAATTTCTTTTTTTTTACCACTAACCAATCTTATTTTACTAGATTGAATACCACAATAAATTATAGGAAACAATTCCCTTCGTGCCATTTATCTACTCGAAGGTTCGAAGTCGAAGTAACATTTCTGAGATTTTTCGGATGCTGGAAGAATTCTCGTCCATAATGTAGATTTTCCAATACGATAGCATAAAGAGATGAATATGTTAGAAATATAGAAACGCACTTCCAATAAATATATAATAAATCCTGCCTTCAATTTTGATCAAATGGACTTTCCATCCATTAGAATGTAAAAGACAAACTATCTTTCGAAAAATTTTGCTAGGAAGCGTATATATTTTCTACAACAAAAAATTATTTTCACTAAATTTCTCATAATGTTCGATAATTTGTGATAAACCATCATAATGAATAATGAAAAGAGAAAGATAACGATTTCCTCATTCCTTAATTACAAATGTGAAAGAGAATGTGTAGAAACTGAAGGTATGTCAGATAAATCCAACTGGTGTGCAGTTATAATATCAAAATCACGTTACTCTTCATTTATTCTAATTCATAACGGCACATTTCATTTTTAACGTATGGAACTTCGTGGCGAGAATTTTCCCACAGTTTTTCCATTATTCCGATGCCGATAAAAAAATTCAAGTGCTGGTTTATGCTTTCACAAAGTATCATTTATTCATTTTTCCATTACAACTTTTTTGAAAAAGAAACTTTGGGAACGGAAATCTTTTAAATTTGCAACATCAACAAAGTCTGTTGCACGGCCCAAATAAATTTTTCAAAATTTATTTTAAATGCATTTCCAAAGTCTTACGTCGTTTAAATTGTATCCCAATGTTACGTAGATTTATACAAATATTCGATAATTTTCGATAATCGACAGAAATTCATGATCTTACTAGGCCTGAATGAAATTAGATACGTGGCATGTCATCCATATAAATCTTAATATATTCAAGTATCAATCATGTCCTCCTGGCCTTATCGTCGTGATATATCCTGTCGACATGTCTCTAATTCACTAATAACGCCTCGTCATTCGCAGCGTTATATGAATATATCTATGAAATTAAACATAGGCCAAGTATAAGCGAAAGGAAGAGAAGCCGATCGTAGATAGGATTCCTACCAAAGATAAGTAGTCCTCTTAACAGTGGTATAAAACGCCATTGTATGGAATTCAACTGGCCGCTTGGGTTTTCCGCTCTTTCCGAAAAATATCCCTGCTCGTTTTACCTCTTCTTTCGTCGCCTTTTCCCTCCTCTCTCGCTGTTCTTTGTCTGTCTTTCTTTCTTCCTCTTTCCACCCTCTTCCTCTTTTTTTTATTTTTCTCATTCGATCTCCGTGCTCTCAACCAACATCCCTTGTCAGTCGATCCCAAGCGAGATCTCTAATGGAATTGTTCCATCGGACGATATCACACGCCGGTTCTGCATTTTTCATCGAGCATTGACTATTCGAACCACCATGGAACTCTCCTCGACGAATCGTTACATATGAGTTGATACAGAGAAAAAGCTCGCTGGGACTTGGCAGCAGGTTAACGTTTCGAATATTCGCTGAATGGTAACTCGCTCGTCACGGACTCGCGTATATTGTTTTTGACCCGCTCGCTTTCACGATACGTTCGTATGCAATTACTTTCAAATGCACGCAGATAAATCGAATGCAGCATGCTGATAAGAGTGCAAAAAACAGTCGAATTGAATGGACTTTTCAATCTTTAATATTTGCTTCATCGTAACAATTATGCTAGGATATGTTAAGCATTATCAAAAAGTAATTACAATATCAAATTGTGGAAATACAATTTTATATTTCAAAACTGTGAACGACACAATGCCAAGTTATGCGAAAATAAATTTCAAAAACGTATTGTATATAAATGTTATAAAAAATACTGTTAAAAGAATACAATTATCAATTATACAATATTTTACGCTTCTCTAATTATTGTTTCGCTTTGTTCGCTGTATACATCTTGTATTCTCTTCACTCCTTTAATTCATACTTTAGCTTGTAGTTTCTAAAAATGCGAATTAACTTCACACTATAGAAGACTGGGTAAATCGGGGGTATTACCGGAAACCTTTTTTACGACTTAAGGGTTTTATCAGATTTAAAAGTGGATAAGATAGGTTACGTAAAGCGTGTTGGAGGTACAGTCGATATACCATGAATTAAGGCGAATACTTTTATTAAGCTTTTCCTTCATTCTTATGATATAAAATATAATAGCGTTATAATACCTTGCACATGTGCATATTGATTCTGCAGTTGTGTTTCACATATGCTTTTTTCCACATTTCATTGATATCAATAAAAACCGATAATTTCTATGAAAATTAAAATTTCGTTCGAGAAATACAAAAAAAATATTAGGAATGGAATCTATTATTGCATACTTTCAGATCTCATTTGGCGCAATAAATAATTGTTTGCAAATAAACATATTAGAAAATCATTAGGATAAGTTTTCTCTTTCGTTTAACTTTTAAATAGATAATTTAAAGATATGCAAGATAGAATAGGGAATGCTCACAATATCGCAAAAAATTTTTAATTTTATAGTTATATTTTTTATTAATATATCATGTTACAGTTAAATTCATATTAATTATAAACTAATGAGATAAAAGAATTAAAAACAAACTTCCGGGCATTTGAGCAATATTTTTTTATTTTCCTTTTATAAAATAAAATTAAAAAAAAAATTATACCTGAGGTGCTGTGGCTATTTCTCATATATTCATTTAAAGATTAATTATCTAATGCAGTACGTGAAATATTATGTTTGATCATCTGTTATTTGCTGTCATTGGCGTTATTCTACTGCGTTTAAAAATATGAGTTCAAATATTACGATTAAAAAATATCAGCAAAAAAATCTGATTCGATATTGTATCCACCCCATATTAAAAAATTTAATATTAGTATAAAAATATATAATTTCCTGACAATAACTAATAATAACTAATAATAACTAATAATAACTAATAATAATTGTACGTCACAACAATAACAATTGAACGACATAATGATAATTCTTGAACTGTGCACGAGTGATTTTAAGAGCTTTCTTAATTGATCGACCGAACTGAAGAAGAAGTAAAAGGAAATTGTTAAGAAGTGCGAGCAACTAAGGAAAATTAAAGGAATATCGGAGTGGTGAACGGGATGACGATGGAAAGTTCGCGCACTACTAGGGTAGAGATCGAGAGCGTAGAGGGTCGAAGGAAGGAAGGAGGAAGAGGCAAAAGGAGACGAGTGGAAGAGAAAAAGAGGGCTCAAGTGGCTGCAACTTCGGGGGTTTTCTAGTCGTCCAGGTAGCCGTAAAGAATTCATGAAAGGTAAATCATTTCCTTCGACCGCTCGCTCGCTCGCCTTGCGGCGGAGCGCCGGAGGTTTCCTTAATGTTGCGATATTTTACGAGAAAACTCTTTAAATCTAATATATTACCGGCAGTAATTAAATATAAGTTACACCGTGGCGAAGCTTGCGCGCTAAAGTATAGTCCGTCAGCGAGAGTGCGCGGTACCGACGTTTCCTGAAGAGGAATTGGACAATAATTCACCTTTCGTGGAGATGAAAACTTTTGACAGCTTCGCGAGCGGGGCGAAGGCATCACCGTCGCGCCAATACTTTTATAGCTGGCAGAATTTACAGAAATGTTCGCCGACCTTGTTCCTCGTTCCCCACCGTTCTTTCACGCTTTCTCAAATAACAAGGATAACATTTCGTAAAGGCAGTAACATTTTGCTGACAAATTGATCGTTATCGATAGACATTGATTGGTCGCAAAACAATCCGGTGTTCTCAAGAAGAATCACAACTTTTCTCTTTTACTTTTTTTTTTAACTTTAACTATTTCTGCCCTGTCGGAATTTCAAACTTGAGTGCGAAAACTTCTTTCATTCCCCATGAAACTACATCGGCCCAGTCGCTCGTTCTACAACTATCTCTCGTTCTCTCCAGAAAAGCCGACACGTCGACTACGAAGTCAGGTGTGCCGCCCGTTAGCTAGTTGGGATTTATGTATGTCACGACAGCCTGTTGCTCGGTAGCCAACTCATACGTATTAGGCTCGAGCTGACGACAGGTAATAGCCGCGAGCTGAGTCTAAAACATACCACGCTTCAAATTTTCCACATTAAATTTCACTATTTCCCCTTTAGGCAGAGCAGACGTGTGGTTTGAGGTCATCGCGAATTTCGACATTAAATAATAACTTCGCTCTTTGTTACCCATTCGTTCACCTAAAAAGATTATATGTGAATAACAACTCGGACAGTCGAATTACACGTTCGAATTGTAATATAAATTTCGATCACTATTCATCGGTTAAAATAGCGATACTCTTTAGTCAGATTATCTGCGTTCAGAAGCCCATTCGAAATTCCGATTATCCATATCGGTGCAATGCCCATTAAACGTTATAATCAAAGGATAATGAGGCTGATAAGAGATTGCGTAATAATCTGATACCTATACAGAACATCACGCTTATACATTAGCCTCTCTCGCGTTTATCAAGCATATTAGGATTAAAAGATTATATCTAAACTATTGTTTACATAGAATAACACAAAATAACTTCTATTTTTTAAGCAAAATTGCTATAATATTCAACACTAAGTTATCGTAAGTGTTTTAATTTTTATAAAAGATATTACATATCGCTGATAGAAAAAAATGACACAAACTAGAATTTTTGAAATAATGACAGAAAATCGATTCTAAAGATGTATATTTTTGCTTTTCGTTCTGGTAATATTATCGCACGGTTATATTCTTCTATTATAACAATCGCAATAAGTCGCATAACGATAAAAATATTGAACATGATGAGTCATTAAATAAAAATGTATCAGCACACATTCTGTTATCAAATTAATAGATTATAAAAATTAAAATAATGAGTAAATGATTGTTATATTCAAAATTATTAGTATATACAATTCTTATTTTAATAGATAACTATATTAAAATGTGTTAATAAATAAAATTATTATACATACACTTCAACTGCGATTGGTAAACCAGGATGTAATCAATAATTGAAAATGAGTCAATTTAATTCGCAAGAAACAAACAGTCTAACTGATAATACAACCAGAACGAAAAGCATTGCATTGTGCGGAAGATAAAATAAATACTATCAATTTTTTGCGTAATTATAAATTGTATAATTTTAACCGTTTTATTAATTTTGTCAAATTTGCGTTTAATTTTTTTACACTGAGGATGACCTAATAATAAGGTCGAAACATATGTTCTAAGAATTGAAAATACATTAAAAATCTAGCTTGTAGTCCTTTCTGTTATTGTTTATTATTATTGTTATAAGATTTTGTTTATTATTATTATAAGAATTATTATAAGATTTTTTAAAAATAAAAATACATTTTATTTCATTAACATTGTTTTGTATATTTAATCTTTCATCAGCGGACGATTCAGTAATCGTACATGCGACGGAGTTAAATCAAATATGATTCAAAAATAAATCTTATATTTTAAAATTAAGTAAAATGCATTTTTTAATATTTATTTTATTAAAACAAAAAATACTAAAGGTTTTATTTTATTTATTTATTTATTTATTTATTTATTTAAATAACTTGACTGAAATTACAATAATTCACTTACAGTAACTGAAGGAAAAAGTATATTTATGAAACATTTTTTATATTTTTGAGACATTTGATCTTTATATATTATATATATCATTAGGATTCTTATCTGTCGAATGATCTTTTTGAACAGACAGTGAAACTTTGGACAAAATATGAAATATTTTCAATTTCATTTCACAAAGTGTTAATCTTTCTTCGTCACTACTCCAATCAGCAAAGTGCATTCTTCGATGCTCGAATACACATGTCGTCGCTAAAGAAAAAACTGAAATACGAGAAAACAATTGCGAGTACATTATTGCTCTAGTCTCCACTCATATATAACAAATTTATTATTAGGTCTCGAGTGACTCGATGTCCGTGTCGACAAAGAGTTAAGAAATAAAATGCTTGAATTGAGAAGGAATTAAAAAAAAAACTGTTTTCAAATTTCAAACTTAAAAATGTAATACTTTCTTCATTATTTTTGACATACTCAAAGTATCATCAACTCTGAAAGTTACACTAGATTGCAGTAGATTGCAGTATTCGAATTTTAAAAACTCACGATATAATTTTAAAGAATATATAAGGTATAGGAAAAAGTTCGTGGCGTTTTTCCTGTTATATCTAATGGGAAAAACGCCACGAACTTTTTCCCATATCTAATAATATAATTGAAAGTATAACATGAAAAGAAAGTGAAGTCATACATATTCGTTTTATATTCTAATTGATACGTTGCTTCCAATTCAGAATTTTGCACAAATATCTTCCTAAAAAAATAATTTTGAGAAGTATTTTCTTTCAAAGCGGCGATACACTATATATATATATATATATTCTTTGAAAATACACTTATTTAAAATTTTACGTTCTTTTTATGGATTAAGGATAATGTTTTTCGTAACAAAGTGACAACGGTCATTAAAGGATCATGTATTTCACTAAAATTCAAGAAGAAAAATTCGAGAGAAAATTGCTTTCGTCAAGTATAGTAGAGCGCAAAATTTTTAATATTAGGATGTGATTTAAGATATATGGTTAATTAAATGAGATCGAAAGGATTCACACAAAATATCATTCACTCGTGAAAAATATCCGTATCATCTTAATATTTCTCAGAATAAAAAATTTTGAGTGATTTAATTTGTCAAATTGAAAATCACCTGTCACTCATCGAATACCTTCTCAATTTTGTGAAAACTATTTTTATATGCAGACGCGTGTACTCTCTGAGAACATGATGTACTAGCGATAACCAGAGGCAAGCAAAGGAAAAAGCGAGAAGGTATAAGAAAGATAAATCACGAACTCAGCGGCGATCAATCTCGGGGATATCTGCTATAGAAAGCCCTATCGTATCTAAGCCGTAACTTAAAGTCTGGAAAGAGGAATATGATGTACGGACGGTTGTGTCGGTCCACGAAAGTTGTATGATCCTTTTTTTATTGCAAGTCGACCGTCGTGTCGCTCTTAATATAGTAGATGAAAATGATAACAGTCTCAACGATCCTTCTGTAAAGCAGTTTCCGCAAAGTTCCCCTGTTTCTCCTTATTCTCTCCTCTTATGCATGATGTGTAATTGTATCGTCGTGCTTTCAGAGAACACGTGTTCGTAAACGGAGGTAATTTTCAAAATTCGCGAAGTCAATATTACAAGATGTAGCGCAATACTCGGCAATTAGTGTCCTTACGGAACTTACAAAAGGACAGTTTCTGTCTTCCCTTCGATTAGTTTTGCGAAACCTTGCCCCCCCCCCCATGGATTTTCTCCGGAATATCAAGATAGATCAAGGCATAGTCCAAAGTTGCGCCGTCGTAGCATTAATTCGGCAGGTCGTAGAACTACTTTCATGAGTGCTATCTAAACATGCTAATCCCTACATGGCCACTGGAAGCGCACCCGAGTAAGAGGAGCGTCCATCCTCGTTCTCTGTGGCTCGCCCTTAGTATCCGTTTCGGGAACCGCAAAGCCCGCCAGGCCGTCGAAACTTCCCCGCAGGACATATAAATGGCCGCCTTGGGGACAGCGCTCGACGTGAAAGGAGGGACGGTATCGGCCGAGCGTTTCGCAAGGAACTCTCCGCACGAATGTCGAAGGTGACCCCGGACCAAATTTACTGAGGGGGTCGAAGATAGTATGCCCTGCACAAAGAGAGATCATTGGTGATCCAACCATCGTTTTTCTTCTTCCTTTTTTCCCTTTTTTGTCCGCGAATCTCCAAGACGCACGGCACGCGACGATTGCGGTTCATGGTAACGCTTTTCACAACGGAATATTTATCGAATCAGTTTTTTTACGATTAATGATGTTTTAAATTCATCGATGGAGGATGAGGCATGATCGTAAAATGGCACGCATTTATATAATGTATTCCTTCTTGCACAGAACTTATAAACTTTATATAACATTGCGTGGATCCTTTCCGTAAGGTAAACATCAAATTCTAGGACGCGTGCGTCGTCCCTTATTTATATAAAAGATGTAAGATGATACGTCGTAAAAAGCCGTATACTCGCGATCATACACATCTAAGATCTTGTTGAATTTCCGGAAGTCTTAAAAGAATCGCGTTTCCCTTCCTCGCATAAAACTGGTTCAGTAAAGAAAAATTAATATTTAGAGAAACTATTTTAAAAAAAAATACAAAATCGCTTTGATGATTAATAAATCGAACAGATCTAACATTTTGTTTCTTGTTTTGCAGCAAAAGGAAATGTACATCTCAAAGACTTACGTAAAAAAAAATTATGAGTACGCCAAGTCTAGAGATACATTTTGTGCTTACGATTCATCAAAATTTGCACAATCAATTACTAAAAGAGCCCGATATATTTGTCTACTTTGCTCATTGGAATTTCTTCATATTGCAGGCGTGCGATAAAATTAAATTAATATAAATTCTAATAAATGAACTATTTGTTACTGTTAAATTATATATATTTAATCCGTAACGACATCGTAAAAAGTCTAATACATAATTGCAAAGAACGGACAACGGGAATAAATATAGTAGATTTCAATCGATCAGAAACGATGTATTTTCATATACATGCAGTAGAGTACGGTTTCTAATAGATTAAATATATTAGTCTCTGTTCACATTGTCTGCGGTTTTCAATTGTGTCTCGGGCTTATAGTGATCCTAGGATATATCCTAATTTTTAAATATAATATAATAATTCGAAAATTTTAAAACTTCTAAAACTTAATAACAAAAAACTTTAGTGAACCAAGGACTCACATGTATCTTCAACCAATATATATTCCTATAATTACGAATTAAAGATATCTCTCTCTCTCTCTCTCTCTCTCTCTCTCAAAATTTTATTTAAAAAAAATGCTTTCCATCAAAAAACGTTGCAATAATTATTTGACAGACCAATATGCTTAAATTGAATTTTTCTGTAAGCCTATGAGAGCAAATCGGAACACTTGCTATTGAGTGGATAAATTTCATCCGTGAATAAAATCGCCACGATAGGTGCATATATGTCACAACGCATATACATTGTACGATATTTCCTACTTTTATAGTTTTTCGCATATACATTTCGCTCAATAATGTCGTCCATTGAAACAACCTGGTAACGCATTTGCTGTTTCGTCGTCGACGCGTTGCACGGGTAAAAAACGAGTTTCGCGTGTAGACCGAATACAATCGACATCGCTAGCGCAACGATGTACGCCATGTTTGCATGTGGGTAGATATATATTGCATATAACCCGCATGACCGACAGTCACGTTCCTGTATTCGATACCGAAAACAAAATACAGCGAGCTATGTCCGAGAAACAGTCCCCGCATTGTCATATGCTAAAAATAATATTTTTCGATAAATATTCGCGAAATACCTGGGTTTTCTATAGGTTCGTATACATGAGTAAAAAAAAAAATAGAAAGAAAAAACAAGCGCGAGGAGATTACGTGCTGTGTGCGCGTATATTAAAGTACACATGAAACCGAGAGGAGTAACGCAAACTAGTTTATATCATTAGTGGGATTGCAAAACGGGAAACGTTCAAAAGCGTATTTCACTCTGCGACGTGGATGACAGTAATGCCATACGTTAATCCAACTGTATGAAAGACGACGAAGACGAGCAACAGGAAGCAAGAGTCTACTTGATGTGTGCCCGTATATACACACGATATAATATGCCGTGTGTGCACTGTACAAGTCAGTCGAGAATCCGCTGGTCGGCCATATAATTTTGTTTGTTTATGGTCGACGCGATGGTCGATTTTTCACCCTTAATGGACGCGCTTCAACTGACAAATGACCGCCGGCCGATCCTTTTTTCCGGACTGTCGTCCGGAGTAAGAGCGTCTGTGGCGTTGGCTTATGCCGCTTATTTAATGTCCGTTCTCGTAAATTTAGAGGTAGCGACTATGTCTACTGTATGTCTACGATGTGTATATAAAATATAGAAGATGGTCGCAGTGCAAAGCGAACTTGGTGATTTCGAGTATAAACCTGAGCTCTGCATCACATATTTTTCTACCATGGTACCTACAATGTTTGCATTGCCTGGCGTAGAATTTAAGCAATATTTTTTTCAAGTGCAAGATTTAGTTGTAAAGAAAGAAAAATAAAGATTGTATAAGAAGGATGACAAATGAAAGCATCGTACAAAAAATGATGCAACCATTAAAATTTAAGCGCGATTTCAATTTTAATGCTACTACTATCTTGTTAGATATTGAAGGAGCAATGCTAATTCAATCTTCTGAATTAAATAATACTTTGTTATTTTTTACTTCCATGTATGTTAAAATCAATCCATTTCT
>Ga0157364_1003917_pt1 | contig 14657 bp, 12 predicted proteins | sample AttsexASBM2_FD_111476 | JGI IMG/M metagenome (GOLD analysis project Ga0157364, IMG submission 111476) | Fungus gardens microbial communities from leaf cutter ant in Ribeirão Preto, State of São Paulo, Brazil - Atta sexdens ASBM2 | ecosystem: Host-associated > Fungi > Mycelium > Unclassified ... | reverse complement strand
CTTGTATATATAGCATAGATACATTTCTGTATCCTTACGCTTTACCACTTATACATCTTCCTTACTCTTCCTCAAGTCTTTGTCTTAGTTGCAACCTGAGCTCAAGCTTAAGGTCGTTATATTTGGTAAAGCATTGACAAGCTCACCTTGCAAGAGAGGTGTATATGAACGATACCAGACAGAGTTATCTGTTGGGAAACAAAACACGTGTAGTGTAAACTACAAGAAGCCAAGACGAGTTCAAGAAGGACAAACAATATAAAGGCATTGTCAGAATGACTAGGATCTTTACAGATCAATAAAGAAGTCTCAACAAATGACGAACAGACAAACACAGAGATATCAACAGCACTAGAAGCAACACCAGCAGTAAATGAGTCAGCAGGAATGCCAAAAAGCATGGTTCTAGACCCAGGATGGTTTGAAGGCGACTGAACGAAATTTGAAGAATAGTGGAGAGGGATTAGGTTATTCCTCAAGAGCAACAGAGTCAACAGAACAGATGACAGGATCACAGTGATCCTAGCTCGCCTCAGAGGAGGTGTAGCAGGAATCTATGCACAGAAGCTCAACAAACTAGATGAAGACAACGATACCCAAGACTAGGATGATTTTGTAAAAGAAATCAAGAATACTTTCAGTGACAAGTCCAAGGCAGCAGACTCCAAATGGAAAATCAAGACATTCAAACAAGGAAAATAAAACACAGCAGACTTCATCATAGAGTTTGAAGCGTTAGCCATGAAGGCTGAAACAGATGAGCTACATGCTATCTTTTTATTGAAGAAGAATGCATGACAGGATATTATCAAGACAATACTGGAATACCCACCGATAGCGATGCCAGAAACTCTTAAAGAGTGGAAGATAGCAATAACATCAGTAGGACAAGGATACGAATCAATGGAGGGATGCCACGATTACAAGACAAGCACAGGAACCACATATGGTGATAGAGGACAACCAATGGATATTGGGAGGTCCAATGACAATTTCAAAGATGGGAAACTGAAGTGTTTTAACTGCAACAAATATAGACACATGGCGAAGGATTGTCGAGGAAAGAAGAAAGAACAAGAAATGAGAAAATGTTTCAAATGCAATAAAGAAGAACACATGGCAAAGGACTGCAAAGGAAAGCAAACAATAAAGAACAGAAAAGTCAAGGAGGACTTGGACAATGAAGACGACAAGAAGGAGAAGAGTTTTGGCGACGATTTCAAGTAGGCATGGTACAAGAGATCTCCCATGTAAATTCCCAAAATAAATATATTATTCCAAATTGCCAGAACAACAATGGAAAACGGAAATTAAATGTGCAAGCAAATATCAAGACGAAAAACAGAAAGAAACTAGAAGTCAAGGCGCTAGTGGACTCAGGATGCACACACACAGGAATCGACAAACAATTAGTCAAGAACAAAAAGATTCCAACAAAACCTATCAACTTCTCATTCGAGGTTTTTAATGCAGATAGCACAAAGAACGGAGAGGTGACCAAGGTGGCACCTCTAGAAATTGAAATTGACAGACATACAGAACAATTGGAAGCAGCGGTTACAGATCTAGATGGAATGGATATGTTTCTGGGCCATGACTGGCTAGTTAAACACAATCTTGAAGTCAATTGGAAGAACAGCACAATATGGTTTACCAGATGTCCAGGATACTGCACAATAAAACATGAAGACATTTGGTTCAACACTAGGAGGCAAATGGCAACAGATAAAATGGAACAGGACAATGGCGAAATCAGCAAAGAATCTAACAAGACTAATCCAGAGGATTTACCAGACTACATTCAACCATTCACACATTTGTTTAACAAGAAGAAATTCAAGAAACTACCAGAAAGATGAGAATGGGACCATGAGATAAATCTCACAAATGAAGCACCAAAAGAACTAAACACCAAGGCATATGCGATAACACTCAAGGAAGAGGAAGTGCTAAATCAATGGTTGGATGAACAATTGAAGGTGGGTCTTATAGTGGAATCAAAATCAAGATATGCAGCACCATGCTTTTACATTCCAAAGAAGGACAGATCACTACAATTGGTACAAGATTACAGGAAGCTCAACCAGGTTATGATAAAGAACAAAACACCACTGCCATTAATTGGAGAAGTAATTGATAAGCTCAAGGAGGCGTCAAAAAATTGGATCTAATATGGGAATACAACAATGTTTGGATCAAAGAAGGAGACGAATGGAAAGCTGCATTCCTGACCAATAAAGGGCTATTTGAACCCCAAGTCATGTATTTCAGACTATACAATTTGCTGGGAACGTTTTAACAAATGATGAACAGTATATTCTGAGAACTGCTCCACGAAGGTGTATTGGCAAACTATATGGACAATTTTGTGATACCAGCCAAGACCATGAAGGAACTAGAAGAAAGAACAGTTCGATTTTTGAAGATAGCAGAGAAGCACAATCTGTGTTTTAAAAGATTGAAATGTGACTTCAACATGGAGGAAATCCCTATCTTAGGGATGGTTGTTGGCAAAGAACAGATTCAAATGGAACAAGAAAAGATCAAGGCAGTAAAAGAATAGAAGACACCAACAAAAGTGAAAGATGTGGAAAGCTTCCTGGGATTTGCAAATTTCTATCGACACTTCATACAAAACTTCAGCCACACTGCCAAGCCATTAAACAAACTAAAAGGCAAGAAAGAGTAGAAGTGGAAAGAGAAACACCAAAGAGCATTTGAGGAACTCAAGAAGAAGATCACAAGTCAACCGGTATTGGCATTACCCAGGAGAGAAGGAAAATTCAGGGTAGAAACAGATGCTTCAGGACATGCCATTAGAGGAGTACTTTTCCAAGAGCAAGAAGGGAAATGGAAACCTATAGCGTTTTTATCAAGAACAATGCAACCAGCAGAATGAAACTACGAAATTTACGACAAGGAACTACTAGCAATAGTAGAAGCTTTGGCTAAATAGAGACAATATCTGCTAGATGCAGCAGAGATATTCAAGATCTGGACAGACCATGAAAACTTGAAATATTTCCGAGAACCTCACAAGCTAAACAGACAACAGGCAAGATGGTATTTGAAGTTGCAAGATTATGACTTCGTATTATAACATATTCCAAGAAAGATGAACATGAAGGCAGACATCCTCTCAAGAAAAGAACAAGTCAATACAAAAGAAGACAACAAGGATGTACAATTGCTAAAGGACGAGATGTAGACAAGAAAGACCACAGACAAGATTACAATGTTGGGAAGAAAAGTGATGACAGAAGAAAGTGATATAGTCAAGAAAATTCAGAAGAATAACACAAAAGAGAAGGAGATTACCCAAGCTTTGGAAAAGAGAGATGGGTTAGCATGGGAAGAAGATGGAATAGCATATATGGAAGGGAGAATCTATGTGCCAAACAACAAGAAACTCAGGAAAGAAATTCTGAAGAGACATCACAATCCAGTGGATATTGGACATCCATAACAACACAGAATGTTGGAATTACTCAAGAGGACTTACTAGTGGCCAGGACTCAAAGAAGATATCAAGAAATATGTGTAAGGATGTCTTAAATGTCAACAAAACAAAGTTCAGCACCAACGAAGAGCAAGAGAACTACATCCACTGGAGATTCTGAAGGAACTATGGCAAGAAATTAGCATTGACATGATAGGACCATTACCAAGTTCAAATGGAATAGACGCCATATTGGTTATTGTAGATCAATTCACAAAGATGATTAGGCTAAAAGTAACAATAACAAACATTTCATTAGAAGGGATTGCAAAAATCTATAGGGACAAAATATGGAAACTACATGGAGTACCAAGGACAATTCTTAGCAATTGAGGACCACAATTTGTATCAAAGTTCATAGAAGAATTCACTAAAGTATTGGAAACCAAAAGAAAATTGTCTATGGTATACCATCCCCAAACAGATGGGCAAACGGAAAGAATAAACCAAGAAATAGAAACATTCTTGCAACATTACGTGAACTACCAACAAGATGATTGGACAGACTGGTTGGCCATAGCAGAATTTTCATACAATGACAAGAAACATGTGGCAACTAGAAAGACACCATTCGAATTGAATTTTGGAAGACACCCTTGGAAAGGGGACCTTATGGTTCAAACGGTGATACCACAGATAGAAGAATTCATGAAACACCTGCAGAAGAGTTGGGAACATGCTGCACATGCAATGGAAGAGTCTCAGAAGAACATGAAATGACAGTTCAACAAAAAGAGATGAAACCCACAAGAACTGAAGGCTGGTGACCATGTATGGCTAGAGAACACAAATATCCAGTTGAATCAACCCTCAAAGAAGTTAGATAACAAAAGATATGGACCCTTTAGAATTACAAAGGACATTGGTTCTAGGGCGTTTCAACTAAAACTTCCAAAAGGATAGATGATTCACAATGTTTTCAACAAGGACCTTCTAACACGATGTGTGGAGCCAAAGTTCCAAGAATAACACAAGAATCCAGCACCCCCACCTACAATTATTAATAAAGAAAAAGAATATGAAGTGGAAGAAGTATGGAAGCACAGAATACAAGGATGGGAAACTCAGTACTTGATACATTAGAAAGGCTATGGAGATGAACATGACCAATGGATAGCGGAATCAGGGTTGCTACATGCAAGACAGGCAATAGAAGACTATTAGATGAGATATTTGAGTCAAAGCCTATAAAGAGGGGGGATAAAATCCTATTTCGACAGCCAAAGTATTCACTCGAACTACTACAGCAAAGAACATGTCTTTCTAGAACAACAACAACTACACAACTGCTTCCGCCTCCCCTAATCTCTATATCTCAAGGAAATTAAACAACATAGACCAGGCACAAGTAATGAAGAGAGAGAGAGAAGACTAGACAAGACTATACCACAAGATGTTGAAAGGAATAGAGGTGATGATCAATGTGCAGAGAATGGTGAAGGATTTAAAGAAAATAGTAGAAGAAACCAATACAATGATCACAGAGATGGAGGGAATAATTCTGATGGCCAGTATCAACAATCGAATGGTCAACACTATGAACATCGCACAAATATCAGAAGACCTTTGATATGTGGTATAAAGTGACATGGATGAACAAGCATTACAAATCCAGAGAATGCTGGCTAATGAACTAGATCAATATAAAGGGATAGGCAACAAATACGAGGAGAAAAATATCCAGGAGATATAAGAACTATATATGGATAAAGAGAAAGAGAAAGGAAAGGTGGAAGACAAAGAAATCATTCCAATAAAACCATACGAGGTTTCTACAGCAACAACATCTTCAACATCATAAATAAGCTTTATAACCAAAGAAGTCAAAAACCTCAGCAAATACATGAAATTCATACAAACACCGACACAAACAAGAATCTTCCGACTACCACCCCATTACCAATTGCTCAAGTCCAGAGGAGAACAAGATCCTGTATTTTGGAAAGAGGTAGCAACTGCATTTGTGGAGATGAAACATAACACTGACACCTCAAGGAATGGATACCAAATCAAAATGTTCCAAGGAGGACCACCACATAAATCCTATTTTATTACCATTGATAACATGGAACAGATCATTATAGGCCCTAGCAAAAAGATAGTGGCCACACATGCCATTGGAGAATTAGTGGTTATGGTCTGATTCATAGGGACATGAATGCTGAAATGGGGGTATTATTATGATTGATGCCTCCTGGAGAAGGCATGTACAAGGATAAAGGGTATGACGATATGATTGGCTGCACCACATGTAGTCTCAGTCAGCACCTTATATAGTAGGTGTTGTTATCTTACCTTATCCCTGTGGTCTCCTCATGTTTTACTTCTCATGTCTGTCTCATTGTTTTACTATGGACTTGTATATATAGCATAGATACACTCCTGTATCCTTATGCTTTACCACTTATACATCTTCCTTACTCTTCCTCAAGCCTTTGTCTTAGTTGCAACCTGAGCTCAAGCTTAAGGTCATTACACATATTGTTTCTTTATCCCAATTTAATTCTGAATTGTGCTTGACCAACTAGTTATATTCAAAAAATATATCCATGATGTTTAAGTCTATTACTACTGCATTAATTTTTTTCATATGTCTATTGATCTTCAGTTCAAGTGGTGTAAATCTTGTTACTTCTTCATTCTTGGTTCTATATACATAGAAAACTATGAATAACCTATCTATTGGTTCCATTTTCATTCTTTCTTCTTTCATTGGTTGTTTATTGATTCTAGTATGAATACATTCTAAGTTGACTAGTACCTTGAGCTGTAATTTTTTTCTATTTTATATCTTTATATTTATATACACATTGAGTTCCTCTTCTTTCTTTTCTCTCCTTTGTAGAATAATATATTGATTCTTTAAGGATTTACTATATATAGAGATTTGTCATACTATGTCTACTATGAACCTTCAAAAAAACCCTTCTCTTTATCATTATCTTCTTCATTTTTTGATTCCTTCTATACACTTCTGTTTGTTATAAGACAAGAGTATGGACAGACTTTAGGGTTAGGATTAGGATAGATAAGATATAGTAGCAGTATTATTATTAGTCTACAATGAGAGAAAGAGAGAGATTATGTGACTGGGAAGTCACATAATATGATGTTATAGGCCTAAAGAAGTCTAGAGCAGTCTGAAAGGACTTAGAGTCTAGAGATAGGATTACATCAAGGAATATAGGTTCCTCATAGTATATGCATGGTCAACAGAGATTAAAGGGTATGACATCAGGGTACATGAATATGGCATGCTGGCGTTGAGAAAGAAGCATAGAAGATGAGTAATGGACATGAGGACAGAGCATAGATATTAGGGTAGGACAATGTATAGTCATAGCATGGACCATGGATACTTATATAAATAGTCAGTAGAATACTATTGTGGTTCTCTGTTGAGTTCTCTTGTGAATACACAACTCATGTTCCCACTAGATATCCCTCCTGTGAGATTTATTGCTTGTGCTGCTATTGGACACTAGTCTAGTGGTTTCCACAACACTATTCTTCATCTTCTGTCCTAACCTGCAATTTTTTATGGGATTCTACTTTATCATACTTATAGCATTTTCTGGTCTCTTTCTTTTTCTTTGATTTTATATAGTTCTTTTCTATATGTCTATATATATTGTAATTAAAGCATCTAGACTTCCTGTCTTTGTCATAGTTATCTTTGGACTTTTATTCATAAGTGCTTTTCTTCCTATATAGGTTATTTCTAATTCTGTTCTATAGTCTTATCTGTCTTCTGTGGATTTATATTTCTATATAACTGATATAATCACTACTTTCTACTCTTTGAGTGACTCTGGTACCACTATAGGCAGGTATTCCAATATTGTTTTGATAATATTGCTCCTAATACTCTTCTTCAATAAAAAAAATTATATATATATTATCTATCTTAATCTTCATGGCTAATACTTCAAACTCTATCATGAGATCTACAATATGCTTCTTTCTCCATTTGAACATCTCAATCTTCTTTAATCTTCTATTTGATATCTGCTACCTTACTCTTGTCACTAAATACTGTCTTGATTTCTTTAACAAAATTGTTCCAATCCTAAACATTATCTTCTTCTATTTGGTGAATTTTCTTTTATATATAAATTCTTACTATACCCTCTTCAAGTCAGGCTAGTACCATTGTAATTGTTGTGGCTTAAATTCTTAAGTAAAGACAAAAGACAACTTTTGTATTGAATAACACAAAAAAACTCAATAGAGTTCTAAGTACAAGTTAGTCTACCTTATATACTTCAGATTGTGGTTTGTATACACACTATAACTAACCTATTCTAAAGTTATGCTATATAATATTATTTGTTCTAAATCTTCTATGTCCTTCTTTATATCATATGATTATGTGACTTGTGACTATCTTATGAATTGTATGACTGTCATATGTAATATAACATTACATCCTTTATCTAAGTCCAAAATAAAGAATAGAAAAGTAAAACCAAAAATAAAATAAAAGGAAAAACAGAAAAGAAAAATAAAAGAGAAAGAAAATAAATAAAAACCAAGTTTATTGTTCACAACTCTAACAAACTTATATCTTTTTATTCACTGTTTTCTCAAGGATGCTTTTCTAATTCCTCATAGTCTATAGGTATATATAATAGTAGGTATAGTTCTATATTATTATGCTGTACCAATTGATCATTTCCTTGCTCTTTTCTTGAGTCTTTACCTAAATTATAATCTAAGCCAAGCTTAAGATTGTAACATTTGGTAAAGTGTTATTAGGCTTACCTTGCAAAAGGAGAGTGTATTATGGTTAGGCTACTGAAAACATTATAACAGTTAGGCTATTGAATAAATATTGAAACAGCATTTGTGGTGGAACTATAAACAAACAGTTAATCTATTAAAAGAACAGCAGCAAGATAATGTAGTAAAAACCACAGATAGACAAGATAGACAGACAATACCAAGAAACTACTGGAATTGAGATATTAGAAAAGATATTGGGATCATTAAGAGTTACTGAAGATTATGCTTCAGACAGAAACAAAACTACAAAACCAGCATCAGAAGAAATGTTAATAGTATCAACTCCAGCAGTACATAATGAGACAACATAGGTATTATATACTAAGTCCACCTGTTCAGAAGATATATTCCTATAGTAATACTACCCCATCAACATCTATGATACAAGTCTATCTTCCATAATAGCTATCCTTTTTGCAACATATCTTCTGCAATGGTGATGCAATAATTTGGATATATAGTTTTCCATGACAGGAATACTCCTATGTCAGACTTACAAAGTTTGGACCCAAGTTTCTTTTAAATTTCTTTTAGTTTCTGTCCTGAGAACTGGGGTTAGGGTTTAATATAATATAACAGTCATACTGTTCCATGTCACATAACCCAGTCACAGTAATGATCACAAGTCAGGGGATAGCAATAGAAGGATGTAGAAGATTCTGAAAAGATGATATCATATAGCATATTTAATACATGTTGGCCTTAAGGCAAGCACATGATCATTTAGGGTAGGCTAAATTAGTAGTAGAACACACTATGGTGTTTTATTATATAAGATAGACAATCCTGTATAGAGTTCTCCATTGAGTTCTCTTGTATTAAACTAATATAAGTTTTCTTCCCTTAACTAACTCTAAGGTCTTGAGATTGTAACATCCTATCTGACTCAATCTTCCATGACAGAGTCCTCCTTACTCCTATTAGTGTCTTACAATTGAAACCTCTGCTTAGAGCAATAGAGATTATACCACTAAAACTCTAAATATCTCTTATATTATCTACTTGTATATAAGACTAGTAATTACATTATAATTCACTAGTCTGATAATCAATAAAGATAAACACTTATTGAACTTGACCTCCAGTGTTCAATGGTGACACACCAATCAGCACTCACTCTCATCTCAGACTTTATCTATTTATGTAGAGTTGCAACTATATAGCAGACAAATAGTATAGCATATAAGCTGAAGCCAAGGTTATTCTACAAGTTCACATCACCAAGCACAGAGTTTACACACTCTGCACATCACTAGGCCAATCACACAGACTTTTGCCTTCTTGTATAAACTGCACCTGACAATAGATAGTTATGTTAAAGAGCATGGTCTCAGACCTAAAGTGATTTGATAGTAATTGAATAAAGTTTGAAGACTGGTAGAGAGAAATACAATTTTTTCTCAAGAGCAACAGAGTCATAGTAATAGATGACAAGATCACTATCAGAGTTATAGTGTTATGGGACACTTTGGACATAAACAATTTTTATTTTCTTTTTCTTTTATTTTCTGACTTTATAGATATTTTGTTTTCTTTTTCTTTTTCTTTTCTTTCTTGGACAATGAAGAGGCACATGACATCAAAGTCACATGACTGATCACATGATGTGACATCATAGGCCTAGAAGGTGGTAGAAGGATCGGGAAGATGACATCAGGATATATAGAGTATATATGGTAGCCTTGAAGCAGATATAAGGATGAAGCATGGACAATAGGGTAGGCTTAATTATTAATAGCATGGACCAAGCATGTATTGTATAAATAGGACTCTAATTAAGCAGAGACTCCTTGTCAAGTTCTCTTGTGAATTTCTATATTATATCTTATTAAAGAGATTTACTCGTTAGTGAGATCATTAGACATTGTGTCTAGTAGTTGCCACAACATATAGATAATAAACTTAACTTTATATTACTTTCTTGCTCTTTTATATTTATTTTTATCTTTCATTTATTTTATTTTGGATTTTATTTTTATTTTTATTATCTTGGACTTAGATAAAAGAGTGTGACATGATATTATATGTAACAGAAGTGTGACACCTATTACAATATAGTTACAAGTCATACAATCAGATGATATAGAGAAGGTTGTAGAAGATTTTAAAGCAAATAACATTATGTAGTATAGCAACAACATGTTGGTCTTATAATATGTATATAGAATTTAGGGTAGGTTAGTTATAGTGTACATATAGACCATAGTCTATAGTATATAAAGTAGATTAGTTTATACTTGGAACTTTATCAAGTTTTTTTGTGTTATTCAATACAAAAGTATACTTTTGTCTTATTCCTGAGATTTAAGTTATAACAAAGTTCATAAATAAGATAACCCTAACATATGTTTAAGTTGAGGTAACTATAAGATGAAAACCTGTAAATTATAAGACATTGATCACAACATTATACTATGTAATAAGCTTTTTTAGAAAATTTAGTAAATAGATTACCAAGCTCTTTAAGAGCCTCCAACAATATTATTTATACTAGGTAATACACTTTAAAAGCACTCTTCAAGTCAAACCTTATGACTGAAGATACAAACTGATACTTATCCTTTCTAGGCTGCTAAAACTCTCTAAAACTTGTCCAAAAGTAATAGAAGGTACTAATAATGCTTACTCAAGAAAATAGCAATTAAACTACTCATAAGTAGAAGAATTTAGATAGAAGTTCTAGACCTTTCTTTTTTCCCTCTACTTATAACTTATGTATTAGTTTAAAAATACAGAGAATGGACATAGAAAACAAAGGCCAAAACTATAAGAAAGACTACTAAGATCTTGTAAGTATATAGTTCTTTTTCCATTTTCAATCTAATATCAACCTAATGATTTTTTTCTACTCATAAGAACTAATTCCATTCTACCTTAGTTATTTTTACCAGCTGTTTCCACTTATAAGTCTATTCTAGACTTCTCCAGCTTCAGATCTATTGTGTTCTTACCTTATTCTTGTTAGAATTGAAGATAGTAGACTTTATTTTTTTTTCATTTCTATTTTTTATTTTATTTTATTTCTTATATTTGGACTAAGGATTAGAGGTTAGCATAATATTACATATGTTAAGTCACATGTCACATGATCATGTATTACACAAAAAGACATAGAAAATTCTAAAACAATAATATCATACTATATGTCAACAATATAAGTCTTTAAAGCAGGCTAAAAACTCATGTAGTATGGACTATTAGTCTATTATATATAAGGTAGATACATTGTACTAGGAACTCCATCAAGTTCTCTCATATTAACCTAATACAAGATTTTCTTATCTCAACACTTTGAGGTTTTAATTATAACAATTCTATTGTTTGAATATTTGTAGCTATGTCAATTATGCTTACAAGTACCTATACTTTGTAGCTAGTATTTTGTAAGTATAGTAGTATCTTTTATCACTAAAGATCTTGTCTTCTTGAAATCTAGTTTAATTAACAGCTATTACACTGTTAACATTCGGTCTTCTTGCTAAAGCCTTTGAATAAGTTTTAAGTACTTAAAAACTTAGTAAGAGTATGTCTTTTTGTAAAAAAACATTTTCTGTCACAACAATAAATATATTAGAGTTGTGAACAATAGACTTGACTTTATTTTATTTTCTTATTTTTCTTTATTTTGGACTTAGGCAAAAAAGTATAATGTAATATCATACATAATGGTTATATATGTCACAGTCACAAATCACACAATTATGTGACAAAATATAAGAATATAAAAGGTTCCAGAATAGATAATATTATATAGTATAGCAATAATATATTGGTCTTATAGAAAATATATGAATAAATTAGTTGTAGTGTGTGCATAGACTATGGTCTGTAGTATATAAGGTAAACCAACTTGTACTAGGAACTCTATTAAGTTCTCTTGTATTACTCAATATAAGAGTGTGCTTTTATCTTATCTTTAAGATCTAAGTTATAACAGGATAATGTTATACTTAGCTCACTTGTTGCATTGTTATATTTTGAATAAGAAAAATTCAAAAGAAAGTGATATAAGTGTAGCATAAATCCAAGTTGATTATCAGACTAAAGAATTCACATGGTGACTATTGTTTTTAAATATAGGGAGTTCTTTTTAATAATACTACTGCTATATATACTTTGGGTTGTTAGACACTATAGGGATTTTTATTTGGAACTCCATAAAATTGATGAATAATGAAGAGGCTTTGTTCTTGAGTTAAGTGAGATAGAGCACAATCTATACTGAAAAGAGATGGATAGGTATGTATTATAACTTAAGTTCTTGAATTAAAGGCAAAAGATAACTTTTATATTGAGTAATACAAAAGAACTCAATAGAGTTCTAGATAGAAACTAGTCTACCTTATATACTACAGACTATGGTCTGTGTACACATTACAACTAACCTACCCTAAAGTATATATACTTTTATAAGGCCAATATATTGTTGTCATACTATATAACATCGTCTGTTTTAGAACTCTCTATGACTTTCTCTGTGTCACATGATGATGTGACTGTGACTGTAACATGTGACATCATGCCACTTCTTTCACCTAAGTCCAAAATAAGGATAAAGTCTAGTCTATCATTTACAACTCTGACAGTATAGATGTTGGATAAAGTCAGATGGTATATGATATCTTCAGTCTGATAATTGAATATTGTTAAATATTAAACTCTAGTATTTTATAGCAATAAAATTTTTTATTAGAACTTATCTCTTGAACTCTATTCTTTCTTTTGAAGTTGTAATCTTATAGTAGGCAGACAGTGTAGCATATAAGCTGAAGCCAAGATTATTTTGCAAAGTCTATAACTCTATGCTTCTTGTACAAGTTTCCATACTTGGTATAAACACCATTTTAACTCTGTGGACTTTCACTCTCAAGTATAAACTATATTTGACAAGATAATAGAAAAAGTGCTAGTAGTTAATTCTTTGTATAAAATGTTCTCTTACTACTTCTGAAAAATGAAAGCATGTAAAGAATCTTGTTCTGTTGACAACTAAATTAGTTTAGAACTAGAAAGAACACAAGCTAAAAAATGCTTATTTTAAATAGTAATCTTCTTTAAAGTCTATAGGAGATAGAATGTTGGGTTTTATAATAAGGCTCTTAGTATAGAGAAGCTAATAGGCAAATAGAGTCTGAAAGATAATATAAAGAAAGATTTATAGATATAGAAACAGAGTTTGTAATACAAAACTATTAGAAATAAAGAGATTAATCTGGAAAATAGTATTAGAGTGTATACTGCACATGTCTAGAATGTGAGAAAGCAGATAAAATAGAAATGTCTAGCTTATTGAATATAATTGTAAATTGCTTAGGAATATCTAAAGTATATGAAATTGAGTCAGTATTAATACACAGATCATTGGATGGTTGTGGTTAAAAACTCTAAGTATAAGAAAGTAGAGTAATAGATTTTCTTATATCCTAATGTATATATAGTTATAGTATTATTATTAGTACACTTTATTATGTGACTGTAATCATATGTATTGTTATATGTTCTGTGACAATATATTATACCATGTGACCAAGATCACATATTTTTCTATCATCCTAGAAAGAAAAAATAAAAAAAAAGATATATAAATTCAAGAAAAATAGAGAAAAATAAAATAAAATCAAAATAAAATATAATGGTTTTGAGTGGATCATGATACTGCTAGTTGTCTATACTGCATACTACTGCTGTAGAGTTTCTTTCAAAAATTGTCTTATTAGTCTCTTATTAGACCTTAGGTTTCTCTATTGTATTGTAACAGACTAAAAAGAAATGTGAAGCTAAATTGATTTCAAGGCTAAGAAAAAGTACATTGTATATATTTTATATACAACTATACCTTGGAACTCTAGTATATAAGTTATCCAGAAAAGAGAGAGAACAAAAAAGAAAACAAAAAAGACTAACTATGAATAAGACTAGCTAAGAGAAATTAAAATACCTCATAAAGAAAATAAGAATGATTTGCTCACAGAGCAAGAGAGAGATATAATCAAAAAGATAGACTATGTTCATAGAGAGTTGTGCTCCATTGGCCATGTAGGTCAGTTATTGAACGAGTATTTAGTCTGTCTGATCTCTGATCATAGCTAGGCTGTGCGGCAATATGATCTAGTGCTTATTCTTAGTTGCTTAAGTATATCACTGTCTATAGCATGTACACAGTCAATGAACATGTACAAAAATTACTTTAGGGTAGCTTAGCTTATGTAACTGTTCTACACCATTGAGTATTTTTATTCAATTCACTTGCCCCAGCATGTGATATTATTAGTACATCTGTGAAACTCGGGTCCACGGAACACTATACAGTCCTTAGATTCACAAAACCAGGCCAAGGACTGTTTCCCTTGTGCCATGATCGAAAAACTCTGGG
>Ga0157364_1003916_pt1 | contig 14659 bp, 7 predicted proteins | sample AttsexASBM2_FD_111476 | JGI IMG/M metagenome (GOLD analysis project Ga0157364, IMG submission 111476) | Fungus gardens microbial communities from leaf cutter ant in Ribeirão Preto, State of São Paulo, Brazil - Atta sexdens ASBM2 | ecosystem: Host-associated > Fungi > Mycelium > Unclassified ... | reverse complement strand
CATAATATTGTTCGTCGGTTGCGCAACTGTAGTTCGTTAAAATTAATGCGTCGTTAGCCGCGCCAAAAACCCGGACATCACGGCGTTTGTTAATAAGGTCGATGATATTTTCCGGCGCGTCGAAACTCTCGTCGATTGTTAATTAAAAATAACGATTCGCACCCCTCTTCAATCCCCGGCGAGTAGACGCGCGACTAACAATGCGATCGCGGAAGCGCATCACGCGTTCGAGAACGATACCGTCGGCGAAGTTGTGACGCGTAATCTCTACGTCGATCCACGTGGCAGCGCGAGATAGGCGGTATCAATTCGCCACGTGAGGATAGACGGCAAGAAACGGCGAGGGTGCGCAATTCCGCTCATTAAAACTCCGGTAATTAACAGACTGCGCCCTATATGCCCTCTTCTCTTTTGAAGTAAAGCGGGAGATACATGAAAGGAGACGAAATAAAAGTTTAAGAGAGAGAGAAAGAACATTAAAAATATGGAAATGGTGTGGTAAGTAAAATATGCGAAAATCGTGAAAATAATATGACATGTATAATAATAATTCAATAAGAATATCATTAGATTACATAGCCAGTCATCAATAGATAAATTTGTATTTTAAGGAAAATTTTTGTATATATTATATAAATTTATATCGTTTTTTAAATCATATAACGGAAGTGTATTATTATTGAAAAATTTAAATTGAAAAAGAGAGAAATTATAATTCCTTTATTAAAAAAAGTGTTTTAATTTCTTGCATATAATATTATATAATTATATATTTTTAATGTTTTGCACTTATCGATGAGCGTACAATTACGTAGACGCACTAGTTAATGACTTTTTTAATTGAAAGAGACGCCAAGTTGATGATGAAGTAATAATTAACATGGTGATGAAGCAGTAAATCGTCATCGAACGACGAACAGCGAACCCTTCGATTTCGAAGTTGTAGGGTTTTCCACGTCAGTTTCCAACCATCGTTTCCATCGCGCCTTATAATTTGACGGACCGAAGGGGGTTGTTCGCTCTGCAAGAAACGATTCGACGTCAAGTGCAGAACTTACCCTCTGACTGTTATTAATTGTCGCGCCCTCCTCCCTCCCTCCCTCCCTTCTCTCTCTCTCTCTCTCTCTCTCTCTCTCTCTCTCGCTTCTCTTACTAAACAATAAATTCAGAGCTGCTTCCACCGGTTGGTTTATACGGGAGCCAACCGGTATGTACTGAGATTATGTAATAAGAGCTGTTTCTGCGTTCGTTGCGCCGGTTTTTCAGCGCGGCGCTCACACGCTACAGGCCGTTATCAAACTCTTTAACGAAGCAACCCTTTATTACGGTGTAGTCATCATGTTGGCGATAGAGTAGGGAGCAATAAGCGAGCTCGGTTAACCGGAATATCTATTATTTGCGGAAGTTTTTCTTTAATTAGCGATCGGTCTCGTAGATAGATGGCACGGGATGTGCATTGAATCGCATCTCTGGTATTAGATGGCTTCCTAGACAGCAGCGAGTCGCGAAAGCGAGAAAGATACGGTGAAAAAAGAAGAAGGGAAAAAGAATCATGCATATATACCGACCGGACGACGTAAAGTTAAAACCGTTTTACCGTGTCGGTAGCGAAACCATCAATTTCGACTCGCGTAATTAGCGTGTAACTAGGGGAAGCGCACGGTTTGCGGTACGAATAAGTAAAGAGGCTCTGCGGCACTCTGGTGTCTGGTTACCTCCCTCACGCCACAATTTCTCGGTTGAAGCTTTTTTCGTCCGGTGTCGGCTTACCTGTTTCTGTTCTTTTTTTTTCACGCTCCTCGCTTTGATTATTTCATTCGTACTCACAATGATCTGCGTATAAGCAGTTTTATGACTAAATTGGAAAAATTATTCAGTTGCCGCGCTTCAAAGTTATTATTAATGGCGTTTTAAAGTGCAACTTGGTTTCTTTGACAAAACCGTATTTTTACATGTACATAGAAGTATTACTGTAAAATTTAATGCCGTATAAATTAAAAAAATATATTTATTAGGAATTTTTTCAAACTTTCAAAGTATGTTTGTGGAACAAGAGTTGTAATCATTATAGCTCGATCATTTCTACGCGATCATAACGTTTTAACTGAAAAATTTCTTTATATATTTTCATTTATATATTTTTGGAGACAAAAAAAGAAGTAAATCCATGAACAATGCGAATCGTGGATCTCATACCATCAATGGTTACAATATAAATACGAAATATTTTTCAGGAAACAAACCGATGAGCGTTTCATCATATTTCGAAATTTTTGCTATCCGCTCACATAGTTTTTATCGAAAAAAAAATCTCAGGTTGTCGGAACGTGCCTCGTTAGTCGCTCGCTCGATGCATCACTGCGCGCAATTTATTTAAAAACATGCCTCCGTGTGTTTCAATTTTTTTTCCGACGCAATATGTTTTATAATGAATATACCTCGTTGTGCATCCTTCTGCGCTCTCTACATCATCATTCTCGAAAACGTTTCCGTTGCACACTACGGAAAGCAACATACGGGGTATACGTGCGATGCGATACACGCTGGCGAAATGCTATACGATTGTTACAGTGTTAAGTGCGGTTAACCGAACCGATTTTTCCGGTTACCCCGGCTATTTGTATTAGCTTAGCTAACCAACCATTTCTCTTCTGTTTTCAGGTAAGTGTTACGACTCCAACCGTCGGTCTTCCCAAACCGTCTATTCTCTGTACGAAACGCCTCATCCCTACGTGCTGCTGCGAAAACCCTTCTCCACCTTCCGAATCCACACTCTCTTCATTCCGGCCCGTCCTACTCCACCTCCTTTTTCCGGCGTGTATATCTTCCTCTCGGCTCCACCCAGCTGGCCTTACCACCCTCTAGCTTGGCTGGGCCGCTGTGTTTTCCCAGCCCTCTTGAAAGTCTGGCCACAGTCGACTGGTAAGTTTACCTTTCAATTAATCGGCCGCCATAGCGAGCATCGACTAACTGCCAACTATCCGGCCATTATCCACTAGAGAAGTAATTGGGATTGGAAGTTGCCCGCCTTTACCGGCTTGCTTCTACGTAAGCGTGTGGTAAGAAGTGCGTAGTACGCAATTTCCGGCAAATACGGGTTTCGAGGGCGTTTTCTATTGCATAGTCGACGGTAATTGCCTTCGTTGCTACGCCTTAATTTTTACAACGTACGAGAATAACGAACACCCGTGTATGTAATCAAGTTAACAGTGTTAACGAAGTTAATGAGGATGCAGTTACGGAATTAAAGGGTTGATAACCGATTTTAAACTAAGTTCATTAATGAGTACACGTCATTCTCATACAGAAAATGATCATAAAGTTTTCACCGTCCTCACGTTGTCACATAAACTTCACTTAGCTCGCTCCACCTTTCTCATAACGCGTAAAAAAACATGAATTTGTGGTGGAATAATGAGAATACTTGATGCATTGTACGTACTTCATATTTGCATAACATCGCTCCTCTACTTTAAAAATAACAACTTAAAAAATTAAGTTTCTTAAAAATAGGAAAAAATTATTTTTTAATTTGACAGAAAATTATTCAATATCAAATAATATCGACAAAAATATTGTATATATTTTTGTAATCAAATGTTATTTTTATCATTTTTGTTTCACAATTCTTAAAAACTATTCTTTTTAAGTTACGATGATTTTGATAATTTTTCAACGTACAGAAGTCAATTTATTTTTGATGATGTATAGAATAATTTACTTAACTCATGGAAATAACTTGAAAATCGCATTTTTCTAGTTGTGTCACTTTTGAAGTAAAGGAGCGACATGATTGTTTATTATAATGAAAAACATTCTTGCAGTAATATGTTATATTACTTTAAAAAATAATGACGTAGATTTATTGGCATAATAGATTGTTGTCATAATATTTTAAAATATATTTGAATAAATAAATTAAAATTCGTATATATGCTTTAAGCAGAAAATGAGTTTCGTATTCTATATGTAGGAATAATCGTATCAGAGTAAGAGTTTTCTTCAATCAGAATAACGTTTCATTCTATTTTTAATACCGTTGGTGCTTGCAAATCTGTTGGTGCACTTTCTATTGCGTAAGGAAAGAGGAATTACAGATATTTAAAACATTTCCTTCGTGAACCAAACTAACGTCGCACGTTTCTATTTTTCCAACTCGCTTTTTAAGCTCATTACTTACATGCGCTGCATTCAACAATGTTCATTATAATTCCAGCAACCGCTCGCAATTTCACGTACACTACTTTCCTACTGCCGTAACCCCATTCCGTTTTTCAGCTGCATCTAATAAGGTTACCCTATCCCTTCGCTTCGCATTAAAGGCAAAGTTTCATCGTTACATCCGAATTTAACCGATCTTGAGGCCGGCGGAATTTTTCATTCCGTTTAAAGTATCGCGTAACAGGATGAACGAGCGGCGTGTAATCAAAAGCGAGTTTAACTCGCTTTTTCATTGGGCTATAGGTATTCCTAGCCACTGATTAAGCTTTCTCACTTCTATCGAGAGCTTCTTGTGCAAAATCAAGTATTGATTACGCGATCGACCGGCACTTAAAATAACGATTAACTGCAGCAACCTCGTTTATCCATTTTACCGTCGTAACCGACTCCTGATTAATATGACGAGGTGTTTACGGCAGTGAAAATAATGATGCACGGTATATTTGCCCGCTTGACCGTAATCCCCCGCGCGTTTTATCCCTCTGGACAGAACAGCGCTTTCGTTTCAGTCCGCCGAGATAAAACAGATCCTGCATTTGTATAAACCGACAACGGCACACTAGGCACACTACCATTACAGCGCTATCATTGAAAATGACAATTTCATTAGTAATCAAGCTGCACACGACGGTATTGTTCAAATGCAAATAATTATTAGCCTCGTGAACTATACTCCATTCCCGCGTCTATTCTCTCTCTCTCTCTCTCTCTCTCTCTCTCGTGCACAGCTTTTTTCTTCCTCTATATGCCTCACCCGTTTGCCTGTGCTTTTGCCTGTTTGTATACATATACATTTATATGCATGCGTGCGCGCTCGTTTGACCTACTCTATCGCGGTTGACGGCCGTGGTCCAGAGGTAAAAGACCCTGTAGTTTATTAATTAGCCTCAGCCAATTAAACGTAATTATGCTCCTACGAAATCAGCAAAATCGTATTGAATCCATCATGTAAAAATTATTTACTGTATTCGAAATATATCTGAAACGCTCAATTAAATACATCGCTTAAATTATACACAATTATGTAAATCTCATATACTTTCTGTTATTTTTAAACGTTTCGAAATCTTTGTATTTTATTGAGTCTTAATTAACATTGAATAGAATTAATACTATTAAATATACGAAAATGAAAAATGTATTTGAAATAAACTTTAATACATATCTCTTGTTCCGCTAGTATTTATATAAGAAATTAAGAGCTAACTGATCTAATAAGATAGTATCTAAAAAAAATTAAAGCAAAACAGTTTTAACGTGCAAACAGTTTTAAAACGCTAAATTGAACGTAATTATCGACATTAAGCAGGTCTTTGAACAAAAGCACAGTGTTCTTAAGCACTCGTTAAAAATTCATTCGGGCTTCGATGGTCGATTCTGATGAATCGATTTATTCAAGTAACGAAATACGGAAGCGTATGAGATTATCATTTTTAAATACATCTCATTATTGAGGTAATATTCTGTCCTCTTTCAAAATTGTTCCTAATCTTCTTTTAAATGCTTATGTCGCCCCTTGAATTACGTTATATGTCTCGAGAGGCCTATCCACGATCTCAGAATTGCGTCTATACAAGTCTGAGGGGCGAACATTAGGGGGCAGTTTATTAAAACTATATTTTCTCCGTAATAAAATTTCGCGATAATTAAGACCGGTCAATTACCGATCATAATTACCGGGTAAGTGGGCCTTTTCCTTCTGCTTCAACGTGTATAATCCATTGTGGTTGGTTGCGAGTAATCAATACCGAGAAAAACGATATTGGCGAAAACAGCCGAGCAACGATAGAAGAGATTCCGGGGAAGCACAGAGAGACTAACAAGATAATTAGAGATAACTAAACTAAAGTCGCTAAAGGATAAAGATCCGCTTCGTCGTCACGGTGGCGGTTACTGCCGTGATAATTTATTTTATCGCGTCCTCTTTGCGAATTGCTACAATGAGAATTTTCCTTTTATTAAGACAAATTACGCGTACAAATGTGTTAGACATATCATCTTTATTAAATTATATGTGAAACTGTTTTTACATCGACATATCCAATTTTATTTTTAAATTACTACTCTGTATTATTTTGTATCCATGTTGGCATTTTACATTTGCGCAGACAGTAATAACTTAAATTAAGGAATAATCTTTACCTGCATGTCTTTATTCTTCTTTTATTATATTCTTCCTCTATTAATCAATGTTATCAAATATAATCGATATAATTACGTTTATTCGCCTTGAATTAGCTTTTATTATTTTATACTTTTATAATCTCTTTAATTCATTCTTTCTCTTGATCTTTTATTTTGATTCGGAAAAATGGTGTATGTTAGATAAAAAACTCTCAAGAGAAAGGGGTAACTTCGATATATCGTTGGAAGAAGTCTGGTTCATTATTATCATAATTTTATTCAGAAGTGAAAAATCAGACGCGTGTCCCTGGAAACCGAGGTTGGCCGTCCGACACAATAGGGTCCAGCTCATTGTGCATTCATCCCTTCTATCACCACTCTCCTATCACCGTTCCGATGCCTATTATTTGCACACGCACACATACACTCAAGCATCGACAAATTATTTTATCAGAGAACCTCCACCGGCGAGGTTAAGGGTCGGCGGATCAATCTTTTCAATCTTCGTTGCTTACGTGATGTTCCCATGAATGTCAATAAATGCTTTTTATTCTCGTGATCCGTTCATAAAAGAGGCATTTTTACGAGAATTTTATTTAAAAAAAAAACCGTTACTTAAATGTTATAACATCACACTTTATGTGCTTTGAGTAAATTCGCTCCAAATGAAAAATAAGATACGACTGAGAAGAAATGTACTTAACTGAAAATCGCGGAATTTCCCAATAATGATGAAAAGAGATGCAGAAATATCGAAGATATTGACGGTCAATAAGATGCAGCGATAGCAGCAGCAACGATGGCCCGATTTAAAGCGGCCAATAAGAGCTTCGGTACGGAACGAGTGAGAGTCAGTAAGGTAAACGGATATAACGGGTCCCGAGGCAAATTTCATGACTAAAATGCAAATATGATCGAAGGAGACGCCCAGACGGCATCTCAGGAAAAAGCTGAAGAAAAAGGTTGGTTTATTCGAGGCTCTCCACCAGCTTCCCTTGCACCCTCGCCTCTTTTTCTCTTTCTCGCGGTACACACCGTTCCGTCTTCCCTTTCTATTTTCTCTTCCTCTTTCATCTGCGTCGCTATCCTTTTCTAGTCCTCATAGATCCTACCTTAGCTTGCCTGCCTGGGGCATTTACCGCCACTTGATTTGAACCCGATTTACTTCTCCACTGCTGAGACCCTCCGGATATTTGCTTGGCTTGCTCACTCAAATTTCCTTGCCGATGCGTGAACGTCATGGTGCCCTTTTTGAATACTGGTCTTATCGAACTACGAAATCTTCATATTTCCCACAAACATTTCCTGCCTGCCAATTCTGATTGAAAACAAATTTTCGTTTACGATTTTGCTTCTAAATCGATCGTAAAATAATTAAAAATAATATAGAAACATGTTCTTTATAATTTGGAGAAGTTGCAATGTCATTTGTACGTTTCTTATATTAAAAGTGTATGTTAATTTATATATTAACTGATTAAGATATATATAATTTCCATAGTTTTTTGATCAAAGAAATCTGTACATAAAGAACACATTGGTTGATGCACAAGGTTGCTACGGAGAAGCTTATGATGTTCATACAAGCTTGTTCCTGCAACTGGTGGCATGCTATTAAAGTGGCATGACGTGAAAACGTATTTCACGATACAGACGAAAAGTTGACCGACCGCGTAAAAGTGGTTTTCACGAGTAATGAGTTCGGAAAAGTTGTAAATTTCACCCCAGGTACAAACATTATGAAACGGTCTCCTGAGGAAGTTTAAACTATTAACCGACGTGTACAGTGACGTTCAACTAATTTATAGTTTATACGTTTAATAAACTACGACGTTATGCGTCATCTGTTTAATATCACCGAAACTTGTCGCGTCTATTAATGTTAGCACGAAATGAATACACTAATAACGCAAAACTTTCATTAATAATTAATAAAAATGATTGACTAAATTATTGAAAGAGAAAAATATCACATATTTTTTTTATTAAAAGCGTGATCAAAATTGTTTATACATGTACTTAGACTTTGAGACATGTACTAGACATCTCTATTATTTGAAATCAAATTTTATATATACTTATATATATATATATATATAGAGAGAGAGAGAGAGAGAGAGAGAGAGAGAACGATTTTACTGAAGTAGCTAAAACTTTAACTAGAAACGTAGGAAACATGATGAGCTGCAAAAAGTTTTGACGTTCTAATAAGTAGATTTGAGCATTCTACATAGTTATTTTTGTGATGCAACAAAAATTATTTTTAGATATGTATAGCTAAATTTTTAGATATTTCAATAAAACCATCCATTTCATATGTACATATTTAAAATTACTATTTTTTGATTTTTAAAATCTTTTTTTACTCACTTTTATCTCGTATTTACGGTAATTTAACATAAAAAAAATGTTCTGAGGTTTCTATTTGTAAATCATCGTTTGAATATATTTTTATCACATATCCATATAAAAACAAGTTGATGCAAAAAATAATAGTCCGGAATAGTCCTTTTTTTATTTATTGCAATTTCACTGTACCCTGCATGTCGTATCTATAAGAAGCATATTCGTACTGGTTGCGAGAAATTTGCCAGCTAATCCTACATTTCGCCGAAAGTGCCAACTGAGGGGATCAGATTCTGAGTACCTCGCACGCCTCGCTCATCCCCGAACTATCACGCTGATATATCGGACAAACATGCCCGTAGAAAATCCTCACCGGAGATCCATCCTCGTGTTGCCCTCCTCACCCTCTGTCAGGCGCCTATCGCGGCGAGACGGACAGGTGGGTGGACGTTGGTATAACCAGGCGCGAAGGGAGTATCTTGAGGCTTAACGTATCCGCGTAATCCCTTCATCCCTTTTCCCATTGCAACCCTCGGACGTTTCCTAGATCGGCTACCATCCGGGAGCTGCTTCAGGATTGCTAGTCGATTAAAGAGTCGTGAATTTGATTCAGTATACGTTTCATATCGTTAACAAATTTCTTATTATCAGACTAGCTATCAATTTTTATATATATATTCTTCTAAATATATAAATATGACAAATTGATTGACATAGTATATTGTATTTTTAACATTTTGCCTCTATAATACACAAAAAAATATTCGTCACTCAATATAAATCAGTTGTAAATAAATAAATAAATCTTATTTTTCGCAAAGTTCTTTACTTTAAGTATTTTAAGATGTTAGCAGCATTATTATTAAATCGATGGTCAATTTAATTGAGATATTATTATTTCAACTTTAGTTTATGATTACGTTTCAAGTCCGACAATAAGCGACGCACACTTTATTTAACTGAAAGGTGAACAGAATTTATATATAAAAATATTGTTTAACACCAAGATCTAGCTTCTACATTCGTCATTTTCATTTTTTATTTGATTTATTCATATAGCATTATGAATTAATTTATTATTGAATATAAATCATTATGATAGTTCGAGAATGAAAAAGATGTATACTTGATGCTTATGAAGTATGAGTAATGGTTTGTTTTTAAAAAGATTCTTACATACTTGTAGCATGATTTCATAATTACTAATAAATCCGCATGTGCGATATACTGTAAATGCATACCAAACTGTCGCTATTGCAGACGTCAGTGGATGTCCATTATTCCATAACGGATGACACGCCGGTAGCGTGAGTATATGCGCGTCCAAAAACAGTCGACACTGTGGCGAGGCAGTGCGTTTAATACACGATATACCAGATATAGAGCGAGAGGGTGCTCGACGCATGTAATGGTACGGGCATTGTGGGCCTGATCAATGCACGGATTGATTAATGCCGACCCGTAGGACGCACTCACGCAAGCACAGGTCACTGTATATCGCATTAACGTATGCGTATGTATGCATATGTGTGGTGAAAGATACACGTGCATGTATTCACGGATTCCTGCTATGCTTGCCCGTCAGTGCCTCGCGCTGTATGCGATTTGGTGAATCGGCATCGCCGCCGTTTACAAACCCATATTGTCGTTCCACGTTACGAATCTGCACCGATGCCGATCGTTGCCGATGGCCGGATTCCGAAATGGCCACGACTTTGGTCCGTAGTAGCTACCGCAAATTGCTCTGCACGCGATTACTTATTTGCATAGTTTGCAGTGTTAGTATGTTAAGTATAGCTTGCATTCAATGTAATTTTCGATAAAAAAATCATTTATGCATTAATTTTATGAGTCATGATATTTTGATATAATTAATCCCATCAATATTTAATAATTAATATATCATTTAAATGTACATAAATCTAGTGCGATATTATTGCAATTATGTCTTTTCGGTATTATAAAGCGCAGACGACTATTTTCATAAAGGTATTCTTTTTCAATCTGATACCACCAGTTGATTCCGCATATTCATTTCCCTGCGCAAGCATTGAAGAGAATTCTCTTAACGGTTTTAGGAGCATTTCTCTCGAGCGAATTCTATTATTGCTGTATTTCATTACACTGTAAATTTACTTTAATTAAATGAAGATTACCTTCGTCTCTTGGGGCAATCCGCGCTTAAGGTGAGGTCTTTCGTTTTGTTAGGAAAAAGTTACAAAGGTAGAGGAACAACGATTCAGTTATCTTAATAGACCACGTTACGGTTCTGTTTACGAAAGAGAGAATGTTGTCGTCATGCGAAAGGCGAAAGTTATTTTGTCGCTGATATTTTGTTTTATCGCTTCAGGGAGTTAATCACATATATAACTTTTCCCCCAAGGATGTTTACGTGAAAAGTGAAAATTTTATATATATATATATGTGTGTGTGTGTATGTGTATATGTACATTCATGTATACATAAAAATTTTCACTTTTTATGTTTTCATTCTAGAGAAAAAAAATTAGACGATCGATATTATCATTTTATATTCGAGACGAATGTCTGAACATAAAGCGGAATCGTTGACTAGAAACGGCAACATTTTTAAAATGGAATTGCATGTTTTTCTAAAAATACTCTCGACCTATTAAACCTGAAAAGAACAGAAATGACATAAGCTAAAATTCTCGGAAATTATCTTGAATCATTTACATTTGCAATATTTATTCGCTTAATGCTTAGTTGTTTGCCATTTTTTCATCTTTTTTTTCGCGTATTTTTACTGCTATTAATGCAATAGATGTAAAACTACACGCGCGCGACACGGTATTGTTGGTAACAAAAACGGTTATAAATCGTGACTTGAATCACATATTGCATTGATTCACTGAATGTGCATTTTGCGATGATGCATTCCTGAATTTATTAACGGCATTACTCTTGCGCGTGTGTCAAGCGCATCAACTGTTGAACATTTGTTATGTCTAATTTGCTGAATAATTCATGGGAGAATTGAGAGTGTAGTTGACAGGGGCGAGTGTTAAAGGAGCACTATGAGTTCTGCATCATGTAAGGCCCTTTATAATGTAGTACTGAAAACCTTGCAGCATTCACCACGGGTGGTACATATCCCGCGTTCAAATTCAACATATGTACTAGCCGTAGCATAGAGTATCTTTGAAATAGTTATTGACTGATTCAAACACCACATTGCATTCACATGCACTATATGTACATTTCTATATTTAAATCGAAAATGTAGAATCTTTTGTTCCGCAAAAATTATTTTTGTGTTGACAGAGAATATATTGAAAATAAATGATATGAATATGATACAAATAATTCTAATGATACAAATAATACCAAAATAAATATTCATTAACCAAAACCAAGAATAGGAAATTATTAAATTGGTTACCTTAAATAGTTCTATAACATCGTTGGCGGTTTTAATGTTAATTGATGCTAGAATACAAATAGTTATGATTAAATTATCAACTTGTAATCGAGTTGTTTACTTTATAATTAAGATCTATCATGATAGTCTCGATGTCTGTTAAACATTATTAACTTTGGAGGATTCCATCAACGAGATGTAAAGCATTCCATGTCTCTATAATGTTTATTAAAAAATGGATGATTTTTGGCTTAAAATCTGTATATATGCAACTTTACTAATCTTGTTCTTAATTCAAAATTGAAAATTTAAAGGAAAGAAATTTTTTATTTTTTGTCTTTACATTAGCTTTTTTAAGTAAAAATTTATTATTTGAATTGAATCACGTTGAAAACTAATAGTTTGAAAAATAATTTAAAACGTAAAATTTTGTAATTATGAATATATAAATTACTTGACATGAATTTGTTAGAATAATTTAGCATTAGTTGGTATTATATTCTAAAACAGGATCAGATTGTCCCATGAGAGGAACTTTGCGCCATGGGGAAACAACGTTACTAGAATATAGCGTCACGAAGGCCGGATCAAGGGACGTACTTGAGTATCCTGCAGTGTACCGAATTAATGTCATTATTTACGCTGCGTGCGTAGCGGCATGACTTCCGAGGGACATAGGTGGCATTATCATCCTCGTCATTATTTCGACTGTGATTATCATTATGGTACGATCATGATTTCCTTTTTGTTTATCACCGTTGCTGTCTCGTTACTTTCGCGTTGCCCATACCATTCCCGTTCTTTCCGCCATTTCGCCGCCCTGTTCCCCTCGCTCTCGGATTACACGGAGCTCATTTTGCGCCGAGATTGAGCTCCCCGAGGCGAGCTCGTTCGTTTGTCCTTAATAAGGCGTAAGACTGTGCGTCAGGCGAGGAGTACACCTTGGCCACCGAATCTCATCGACCGCCGCCAGAATGGCGAGATAATGATCCATTGTCCTTTGGGTTAGACACGTCTTGGTTGTAAAGGTCACTGTAAAAGAGACATATTGGTGATGATTACGTTTATCTTCACTTGAAAACAAAGATATCTCCTCTTCCTCCCCCCCTCCCCCTCGAAATAGATGATGATCTGTTAATAAAGTTATCCCACTCCCAAATAATCCACCACGGAGATAATGCGATTAATACAACGTTCAACAGGAATGAGAGATTAGTTGAAAATGCATTTCAAAAGAGCTCTCTAGTCGATGGTGACTGATAGCAATTTGAAACTGTTTACGCGATTCAATTTCATGTAATCGGATTGGATAAGAGGGCCGTCGTCACGTTACATCGCGGCGACGTTTCAATATCGACGCGGAATTACATTCAGAGAAAACGTTCGTCCCGACAGTAATACTTCGCAAGCAAGAGTTATTGGAGATCGTTTCAAGGAGGTATTGCGGCATCGACGCGCACCCCGATACTGTCTCGGCAAAGCCTTCGCATAATGCTCGCAATCTTTCTCGTAGTACAGTGTCGAAGGACGTACTTTTACTTTACCTGGTATGTGTGCGCGCGCGCGCGCGCGCGCGCGTGTGTGTGTGTGTGTGTGTGTGTGTGTGTGTGTGTGTGTTTGATATCGTAATTTATGCATTGAATTTCAAACCGAGCAATGCTTCCACGATGAAATTTAGCCAACACTTCGGCAGGTCGTTAGAATCGATAGTTAACAAGCTTTGGCAAAATGTTTTATCTGCGTCCCTTATTGTAGGAATTTGCAGCAATCTAGTAGGGTACTAGTCCGTCGAACTTTTCCCGAGACGATCGACCATTCCTTTCACGACCTTTCCAGAACTTTCAACGGCAACCAAGCCGTTGAAAGAGGTGCGCCGTTTAATAATAGCGCTTGAAATTGGGGAAGACGGGACAGTTGATTCTTTTCAGGCTCCCTCTTTTTGTTCCCTTATACTGACCAACTTCGTGTTTAGACATAATAAAGCTGCGAACTCGGTAAACAACTTTGTGACTACTTCATTTTCGATGACAATCTCTCTGAAATACCTCTTGCGAACGATGATTGAAATCGTAAAACCATGGTGGGAAATTATTTTTCTAAAGACCTTACAAGATCGTTACTTCGACATATTTAGATATATTATTATTTGTTTGTTTTTTAATACACTAGAAAATAAGAAAAGAGGAAAAGAAGGAAGAAAACTATTTTGTATTTTCTTTCGTTCGATCCGTAACCCGTCCTATTTTCACTTTTACCGATCTGATCCGCTTCGCGATGTTCTTTTCTTGAATGACGATAAGGTAAAACGTCCGGAACAGGAGTCTCGATCGTCCTCGAGTTCCCAGGAGATGCCTAAAGAATCGTGAAGTTCCGAGCTGAATAAAAAATAGGGGGTGACGCACTCTCGGGCTGACTCTCGTTCAAATATGCACCCCACGATTCTTCACGGATCGTCACTGCCGCGGGATCTCTTATAATTTTCAAATGAAGAATTAATCGACTGGCAGAAACATTAACTCTCCGAAACCATCATGCCATCCTAATATTAATAATTTATATTACTCTTTCGTCGTGTGAGATGTACTT
>Ga0157364_1003915_pt1 | contig 14660 bp, 2 predicted proteins | sample AttsexASBM2_FD_111476 | JGI IMG/M metagenome (GOLD analysis project Ga0157364, IMG submission 111476) | Fungus gardens microbial communities from leaf cutter ant in Ribeirão Preto, State of São Paulo, Brazil - Atta sexdens ASBM2 | ecosystem: Host-associated > Fungi > Mycelium > Unclassified ... | reverse complement strand
GGGTCCATTCTATCTTGTGACTTGAAAAAGAAAGCGATTTTTGGCATTTTTTGAGGGGAAAAGTAATGAAGATATAATCTTTATTGTTTTAACATTTATTAATATTGTTATTTATTATACTTTTCTCTTTAATTTTAAATTTTATGAAGTCAATGTTGATTGTTAGTCTACATTCTACATAAAGTTTCGGGAAAGAAGCCTCTCCGAACATAGCGCCAGAACAGAACTATTGCAGTCATCTGAAAGAGTTCAAAAAACGATTTTCCTATTCAAAAATGTCTCTACTAAATATAAACTATAATAATTGACTTTAGATAAAAATTAACAAAATGACGATTATTTGAAAAAAAATTTGACTTTTTTACTTTAAATTATGTTCTTATTTTTGCGTTAAAAAAAAAGATATTATTGATATTAATTTAATGTAGTCTATCCAGTAGAAAAAACATTGCTCTACAATCGTGTATTTATAATATAATATTTATAATATAGTATTTGTATACATTTATATAGTATTTATAATATAATATTTGAAAACGATACATTCAATAATTTTTGCTCTATCACTTCGTTAGATCGAAAAATGTTGTTTCGAGAAAAACATGTTTAAAGTTTACTTTTTTTATTATTTACGCCTATTTGCCACATTAAGGTTTTAATATAATATCTTACACACTTGGGGCTATCAAATTATGCAAAAAAATTTTTTCAATTTTTTTATGCCAACAAAGAATGGACTCATGAAAGAAGAAAAAACTCTCTAAATTTATAAAATATTAATTCTATTTCTATTTAAAATATATTATTGGTCACAAGACTTCATAAAATATCGATAATTTTGTAAAATTACATATTTAATCCAAGTTTCAACTAAAAATAATGGACTAACGAGTTATACAAATCTTTAGATTAACAATAAAAGATCTGTACAAGTTATTAAATATATGTATAAACGTTACATGTAAAATCCGCATCACATTTATGCTTTTAAAATTCTTATAAAAAAACATAATAAACATTTTTCCGTGGACTTTCTTTTAAATGTTTTATTGCAAGACAATTGCGATGATAATGGAAACTATCATTTGTAATATTCATCATTTACTGACACAGATAATTTCTGTTTAATGTAATGTCGAGAAAAGTGCAAAACAACAACGAACGGATATCATAAAGTCCGCAAGCTGCCAAAGAATTGTCTAGAACTGGTTATGAATGATTCTTGTTTGGTGAGAAAAATGCCCGTATAAATGATCCTATAACTGCGCCGTAATGATGTATTCGCCGCATTAACATTCGCTGATGAATTTATTTCCTGCGTTAAAAGTCAAAAAATTACTAAAAGAGCGTTTACGAATACAAAATTCTGCTTATGAAAATCATAAAATTGCGATCATATTAACTGGAGAATTATTTTAAAAATTGTAATATAAATTACAATTTATTGCGAAAATTACAATATACAATAAATATACAATAAATTTAAGAAAAAATAATAACAAGGAAAATTATCAGAATGAAAAAAAGTTTTTTAATTTCTAAATTTCTGATCGGATAAACTTTATTTTAGTTAGTAGGTACATATACATATTTTTAATAATTTCACTATTTTTTATATATAATTTTATACTTTTATCTTTGGATTTAAGTTTTTGTTCAAGATTGTTTATGCAATTATTTTGTAAAATTTAATCGAATTTAAAAAAACCTGTCTCCGAAAGTTAAAATTGCAGAGAAACTCAGACATACAATACAAACATAATCGTGACTGATTAATAAATCACGATATGACGCGTGCACGAGGAAGATGGCCTGAAGACCGTCCTATTGCAAGGAATTCTACGAGTCAGTGGAAACGCATTTCCCCCCTCGTCGGAATGGTCGTCGAGCCTTGGTGTCAGTGAAGGTTAGGTATGGGTTCTTGCTCGGTGTCTGGTGACCCGGTTTGTATGACTGTCTCTGTGCTTGAACGTTGTTAATTCTCTGGAGAAGTCTTATACCGATAAATTTCATATAGGATCTTTCATTTTTATTCTTTTCCACGTCATCGTTCAACAAAGAAATTATTTTTTTTATTTAAATTTAAAATTCGACAATTATTATTTATGTATAAATAAATTTCATATTTTGGCCATATAGTACTGAAAGAAAAGGTAACAACTAATAATTTTGATAAATGTAAAGAAAACTATTGCAATAAATGTGACAGTAAAAACATATTAATGAAACAAAAAATTAAACGAAAAGTCATATTCTATTTGTTATAGTCAATCTTAAAGTCGTAAAATGATTTTGATGACTTATTTAAAATTTGTATGTTCAGAAATTGTTAAAATTTTTTCACAAATCTTGAAAAATAAAGATTATATGTTCTACTTTATATAAATATATTAATAAATCCTTATTTTTTTTTAATCTCAATTATATTAATATACAGATTTATTTGCTTTAAAAATAATTACATTTGGACACGTAATCATTTATTCTTTTGAAATAGTTTTTCGTATGTAGATATTCGCATTCTTCAATCTTTGAAAAGAAAGAATTGAATCAAGAACTCTCATTGTAAGATTTAACCGCCGATTTTTGAATGCGTCCCGATTATGCGATCAGGTGTAATATATTAATATCAGTGTCTGGCGAGTTTACGACGTGTCACTGTTTTATCGTGCTGAGAATAAAGTTTGTCTTTGCCATTTGCACGTATTTCTCCCGACCTTCTTCATGTACCGTTTGATTACCTTATGATAATTTCCTACAACAATTCTTCGTGTATTTTACGAAAAAGTCTAGCCATTTCCTTTTTTCAGACTGATAGATATTGCAATAGGCAAGACATATTACATAAGAATGTATAGAGTAATATTGTGCTCGTCGAGTAAAATAAATAAAAATTATTTTTTATTTTTATATTATTTTTTAATTAATGATTATTGCTTATAATTACTTAATATAATTTTTAAAATAAAAATTAGTAATTAAAAATTAATAATTTTGTGCGACTGGTAAAGATTTCGCAAGACACTACCGTATGATATCAGTTAATGAGAACGCAAAAAGAAGGTTTATGAGGCTATCGCGAGTATTCCTGGCATGCGTAGACTGTCCGCTTTTATTTTTCCAGTAGCTATAACGTGCGTACACAACATGCGTTGCGAGAGTGCCGCTGTGTTCCGCCTTCTACTTTGTTCGAACTTTCAAAGATATCAAAATATTCTAATCACGTAATTCGAGAAATTCTGATAATCCAGCAATCGCATGCTTGTATTCATTTACATGTATAATCCACAGTCATGAACATCAAAACCGTGAATAAAAGTATGTCTACAGTATATATCGAAAAAGAGAAAATAGAAATCTATAGACAGAGTTAAATGTTACAAACGTTTAAATTATAAAAAAGTATAATATATATAGACATATAAACATATTTTGAATTATAACATAAGGATGAAAATTTAATAAATTAAATAACATAAAATGCAAATTAATACAAAATAAAATGAAAATATAAAATTAAACTCAAAAGAAGAAAATGCTTAGACAGCTTACAGATAAAAAAAGTTATTTAGTAAGATATTAAATTTTAAGAAAAATGGTTGAATCATAAATAAAATGATGTGAAGGAAGAGCTCGTTTCGAAGCAGCTGTAATTATTCGCAAAACCGCATGTTTCTTGGCCGTGGTTAATTACTCCTCGAAGGATTAATCATGTCAGGTGTGATGTACGCGTATAAGAAGAATGCGTGTCTTGTTAGGATTTCATTTTAGATTATTTATATTGTCGCTAATTCTCAACAATAGAATAAAATATCATATTATTAATAAACATATGCTTTATGTAAATGTCATAAATTTTGTAAAAACAAAAATTTCGAAATGCATTTCTCACAGAAAAATATTATAATTTCAAATTGAAAGTATATTTATCATGATTATTCTAATGTAAGAATAAATAAACTAATTACTTATATCACAATAAGATTTTACTTCAATTATAAGATAATTTCAAGAGATGTTCAAGTTTCTTATTATTTTTTTGTACGAAGTTGAAGCAATCCAGCTTGTCGTGTATAATTTATTGTCAAGGATTAAGTTATAATTGGAATACTTGCAACATTTGCGCGCTCGATTAATTAAAATCTTTAACGATTTCAACGACTGCATGTTCGTAGAGATACAAAACATCTACCAACCTTCTGCTCTTGTTGCATTCTTCGGCTGCTCTCGAATGCACATTCTCGTAATCGTGTCGCAACTGTTACCGCGCGCGCGATCAGTTGCTCTCCGGCTTTCTTCGGCAATTATATGAGCTGAGGAAGAGGGATCTGACAAAAGCCGACTCTAAAGACCTTTGCAAGACTTTCTTGAGATTATGGACTTTCTACTAGCTAAATCCCCCCCGATTGCTCGACAATGAGAATGATATTATGGCTAGTGAACAGTGACGTTGTGATTTGAACGGTATATTAGCAATATTGTATTGTTTTTTAAGCTATATACTTACTGAATATTTTTAGATTTTTATAATTTTAATATTATCTATGTGAAACTGTTATGTATAAAACATTATGTATAAAACTTAAACACTTTAATGTTTATTATCAATATATTATTCACGTATATTGTTAACAGCTTATCATTATTTATGTATTTTTTATATTTTATAATATAAAAATATTATATTCTTATGTTTATAATCGCAATTTAAGATAATGATAGAAAAATTAATTTAAAAAAAATTATATTATTATAGGAATGAAGATAATTATTTTTATAATTTGTTAAAAATTAGTTAGCCTATTAAAATTATTATTTTATCGTGAATATATAGTTTATATTTTAAAGAATATTCCAAATTCTTTTAACAATTACCTAAGATTTCTCACAAATTTAGAAAAGAAACGAATTACTGTGCGAAAATAACATGATGAGATTATTGTTGCACAAATGGTATCTTGTTACATAGCAAGGCAACTTATAATAGCAAGGCAACTTATAATAGCATGGTCTGGAGAGAAAGGAATTGTTGGCGTAAGCAGGATTTACTACATTGAACGTCATTATCTTGCATGTCTACTGTTTTACACTAAAAGCAAAATTATAAAATAAATAAAAAAATATATCGGTTATTTAGATATCAGAATAACGATATTTTACGTTTAAATATTAAAATAAAGATCGCTCTAACATCCATGTACATCCGAATGTGGCTTTCTCCATATATATTAGAAAGCTTATATACATATATTGTATATTTATAGCTCATATCAGATATGTCTTTCCAAGAGAACTTAATGCATATATTGATGTTAACAATTATTTAAAAAAAAAAATACAAAATTAATTAGCAATTTTTAGATTATTTCCTATGGAATTATTGCTAAAATTTTATTTTTATTCCAAAATATTAATTCTTTAGTAAAAATAAATAGCTTATAGAAATTATATTGCTCCACAAATGCTACAGATTGTTTTTTGTTTATACGTAGAAAGGAGGTATTTCTAACATATGTTTTATAAAATATTCATTTTCTAACATACGTTTTATAAAATATTGATAAATTTTCGGATCCTCAATTTCGCATTTTTTTTCTAGAAATCAATTTCTTTCAGATTCAAATTAATTTTATAGATATTTACTGCGTATTACGGAATTAAAACTTTTTTATATAAAAATAAATTCTTTATTTATTATTATATTAATTAATTAACATCAACAAAGCTTAGATTATTATTTTAAATCTACACTCATAGAAAAAAATAAGCACTTTTTATAATGATGACAACTATATAAGTGACAATTACAAATTTTATGTAGAATTAATGTATATAGTTGAATAAACTTTTCTATATCGTTTTATTGCAACTAAAATTGAATGATTACAAGAAGAATTAATAATTAATTTACCTTTAGTTGGAATAATTAATTCATCCATTACGTGTGTGTATTAATTCTACATATAAAACTTGTATAGTCATCACTATTATAAAAAAAAGCTTCTTTTTTTCCGATGATATATTTAAGGAAGACAAGATATTATAATATAAATAAATTCCGATCGGTCAACTGGCATAATCACGCATTAAACTCACCAGCGGATATCCAGAAGCACAGCGTCGCCGCCACGACAGGCCACCAAGCCGACATCGCGCTACATCGATGAGATACGATGACGATGATCTGCGAGAAATCCTGGCGTCACTCCATTCGACACGTTTTATTCGATTCGCACTCCGATCTCACTCAAGTCGTCTCGGTTTTCACAGATCACTCGATATTTACAAGATATGCGCACCTCATCGATTTTAACACAATCATCTGTCTAATCTTTATTCATTAGAAGAAATTACTATCTATTTATCAGATCCAAATATGGTACTTTAAAGAGGAGGTCTAATTTGGTGTAAAAGTCGGTATCTCTAGTAAATGTATAGAAATAATCGTTCAGTTTCAAGATAATACTGAGAATTGCTGATAAAAAGGCAATGATTCTTGCGTACCGCGTACGTTATTGTTATGCTGCTTTATCACTATTAACATTTTTTTCGTTAACCACATAAATCTCTCTCTTTGCACATTTTTTTTACTTTTTAATTTTTGTGCTTTTGGACAAACTTACACGTTCTACGCACCTATGTGGTGCACATTCTTTCATTTTTATTCCAGATCAGATTTTTCAAACATGAGCTAACTCAAAAATAAATGTGAAAATGTCACTGGAATTTTCAACATCGCGCTTACATTGTACATAATTATTCCAAGGTCCTTTGGCGAATCAACGGTAGTCGCTATCTTCTCTCACTTCTCTATAATAATAATTTATTAGTTAATTTAATTATTAAAATTTTTTCGAATATTTTCTACTATTATGTTAATCAGTCCAATTAATATATATTATTTTAACCAATTATTATTATTTTGATATTAATATCGAATATATTCTTCAAAGATCAATTAATTTCTTGAGATATTGCTTACAAATCGGTTGGTAGTCTATCTTCTTTATAAGTCTTATTAAGTCGGGCTTGGGCCCACTATGGTGTGTAAAGACATAGCGGTCCCAGGGACCGCTAAGGATCTCTCAACTGTCAAAGTAAATATAATTCTTCAAAGAATCCACTGGAGATCTGGATACTTATGTCTCCTTCGTAAATAACAAATTTCGCACTATGATTTGCACATTATCAAGTGAAATAACGAAGGCACATCAGAAGATCGACTGAAGAACAAGTTTGACGACGGCTGGCGAACGGAGCGCCGACGCGACTGTGGGGCCGCGACGTTGCGACCTGTTCCTCGACCGTACTCGGTAAATCGGTACAGTGACGTATATCAGTATGGGCCCCATTAGGGGGATTACGGGTTCTTGAATTCTATAAAGATGTTTCATTAAGGTAATAATTTGTGAAAAAAAGAAATATCGAGAAAGTTTGTCATATTAAAAATTGAATCGTATATATTTTTTTTGTTATTATTACTATTATTATATCGAAAATTGTCGAAAATTGTAAAAAAGTGATATTTTGGAGAACAGATCTTAAAAAAAACTATTGTCAAAAGTCGTTTGAAAATAATAATAAAATTTTTCAAAAATATTTTCCAAAACCAAAACTTTTTTTATGATGCGCAATGTAATATTAATGCGCAATTAATATAATTATATATTTTACATAAAAATTCTATTCTGATATTATCTATTTTTAAGTCGTTGATTTTTATAATGTTATTAATTAGTTAATATTATCGAATAATTTCAATGTCTCGGATATCTGAAACTTCAAAAATAAAGTTAATCCTATAGGGTCGCCATCATCTTCGTCGCACAAACCGTAATATTGCCGACTGGAGAAAATAAACCGCCAGTGACGTAAAATTTCATATTTAAAATTAATTCAGTGGCGCATTCATCGTGAAATTAACGAAACATAATTTTTAGAAACCCAAAGAGATTATAAATATAATTCTTTATTTCAAATTTAATTTTACTGTTTATAAAAAATTTATATTTATATTGTTAGGTTCAAGAGATTATTTTCTTATCATTGATATATACTTATATTCGAATTTCAATTTGTAGCATTTTAATATGTGGAAGAAAAGCAAAAAATAATTTTAATAGTTTATAAGTTAATTATTAAATTAGTTACGTTTGATATATTTAACTTGATTAAATTTAGTTTTATTTCTCTTAAAATAAAAATTCACGAGAAGAATTTAAAATGCAGAATATTTTTTATATGTGCCAGAAATCAAAGCTTTGTATAGATCCCTTAAGAGAACAATGAAGTTATCCATAAATCGTAACCAAGATCATTTTCCATCAATCTTTCGAGAAATAAATATAACCTATTTTGATATAAAGAAGCGAATATTTAATTTTCTTAACACTGTTTTCAAAATTGATTGGTAATATTGCGATTTTAGTATGTAATGGATGAATTCATAAATACACAACAGGGATATAAATATGGTACCTGTTTATGTTTCTCAGTGATGGGCCATAAAAAGTTTCGAATCTCGGTAATTATACACATCAATTGACGATTCCTTAATTCCTTAATTAACAGTCTCTTAATCGATAACTCTATTAACAAATAATTGTCTTCTCTATACAATGTATATGCACGAATACATTTGCGTTAATATTCTTAGAAAAATATATATATATATATATATATATATATATATATATAATACAAAAGAATCTATAAATATAAATATGTGATAATACTGTGTATATTTTATATCCGTATCTATGCATATCGTATGTTCGTATTGTATGTATGTTTTCTATCGCATACAACTTGCGATTCCGTTGACTAATTAGCAGACCTTGTCTGTTGAGGTGTGCGCAATTAACGCCTTCCCGGAAGCGGGCGATGCACCCATCAGTATTATGTCGTCGAGGAGAAAATACTCGATTTCCGGAACAAGAGATTCAAAGACTTTCCTTTCGCGACGAGATAAGAATCGAATTATTCGACATGCTTCAATAGTATCATCGGATTTGATTAATGTCGCGAGGAATTATAGAGGCGATAGTCCTTTGCAAAAGCCGTGCAATATTGAAAGTGAAATAGATTATTGCGGATTTTCCTATTACAGGTATTGATCTTTTTAAAATATAATATAAAAATATAACACGAAATGTGAGAATAGTGATAGAACGTATTTTTATTAATTTTAATTAAAAAATTGTAATTGAAATTGTTACTTTTAGTTTTTGCAAATATTAGTAAAGTTAATTTATTCATATTATTATTTTTTTGTTTCATTTTATTGAGAAGTTCATAATATTAAAGAGAAAAGAGAGAATTATGAGGAAAATTGAAGGAAAATTTTCATTATAGAACAGATGGCTTTCAAGATATCGTTCTGGTGAAAGATGTAGGCGTATCCTGCAACCTTTTAAACAAAAATACGATTGAATCTGACATATCAATTTCAGGAGTTGAAAACTATCTCATTAAACAGCTTAAACTCGAGTACAATGAATTGTCGAATATTACAAAAAAACTAAATATGTATACTAAGGATATTTTGAATAATTTATCATCGAGATGCAGAAGAAAAGAGCAATTTGAAAAATTGGTATAAAATTTAACATTTTAACTTAATTTGAGTTAATTTTTAAAACAAATTTTAATTTAAATGTATATATATATATATATACATATATATACATATATGTATATGTATATACATTAATTAGATTAGAACGTATATTTAATTAGAATGTGTATTCTGCTTAAGGTATATTAAATATATATACTTGTATAGCTAATCTTAAGAATTTAACGACCTATTTAATAATTAAAATTAAAACCAGTTATTGCAACTTTCTCTAAGGAACTTTTATTACAGCATGTAGCTTCGAAGCATGTAATGGCAACACAATATACAGATGAAATAGGAGAATATAATCCTTGCTTAAAGTTAAGATCTCGCAATCATATAAAGAGAAAATGTGGATCATCCGATATTGATTTAGATAAAAGTTCTGTTAGAAAGGAAATTACTCGAAAGAAAATGCATGGTATATTTATTATATATAGCTACAATAAAATTGTTTTGCACATTTTTTATTTATTTTATAAATAAGAATAAGACTTATTAATAATTAAATAATTAATATTATTAATAAATAATTAATATTATTAATAAATAATTAATTATTAATAAATAATTACTATTTATCTTAACATATAAAAATCTTTATTGTTGTAAATCGTACATTTCTTCATAGGAAATAATAATACGGAAAAGCGATGGGTAGAGTTTAATAAAGCTTTCGCGAAAAAATTTCTCGAATTCTCGTCGAAATGCAGTAGCGTGTTGCTTCGTAATTATCTGATAATGAAAAGAGAGAAAGTATCTAGTAATGCGTCGAAGGCTCGTTTAGGTAAAACCGAAAATTTCTCGCTCTCTGATAAATTGTACAAGGATCGTGCAACGGATAAATCTCGTAAATGCTTTTACGCAAGTAAATGCAATCCTCTAGTGTTCACCAATTGGCAGGAAATATCCAAACAAAAAAATTGTAGATCCAAAAGTGCGTTTACCATTAACACTTCCGAGTTGCGACGAACAGTCAACAGTCAATCGCATTTGACGCACAATCGGAGAAAGCCGGATTCGAAGACGGATCTGATAAATTATGATTATATTTTATATTAAATTATTATTTTTCATTATATTTTTGTCAGTTTTTAATATTTATTTTATTAGTGATTGACTTTTATAAGTTACAATATTATATTTTTAACAAAATATAACACAAAATATATAAAATGTAAATAATATATTTTTGTGAAACAATACTTTTAGTACGTTTTATTATTAAAATAAATGTAATATTTATTAAATAATAATTTCTAATTTTAAATTATAAAAATATACACTCTTGAAATGTTTAATTTACTCTATTTACTATAATTTTGGATAGGGTATTATAAAGTTTAAGCTATCCCTCTATTTGAGAATCATTATTCTTCAAATATCGACCTATCACAAAAAGACTGATCGATTAATTTAATATTCAACATATAAAACAAATATAAAAAATGTAAGAATAAAAAAGGATAAAAAAGGAGAAAATTTAAATATTATAATATGATGCAGTATAATTATATTATTTTAACTATTTTATTTCGATTAAAATACGATTGATGTGCACATCAATCTAGCATGCGCAAGCGCAGTAATTCCAATCGATATACAGGATTGTGTTCCAAAATTCAACTCGAGTATTATTTTCCTTGTTAATTGTTAAATGTTGAATAAAGATAAAGAATACTCGGAGTTGACAAAGTCAAGTTTTGGAACGCACCCCAGGATGTTCCTTAAACCGCCAATTTTAAAATATGAATTCAGGACCTCAAAATAAACAAAAATTTTCCTCTAGGCGTATGTTCGCAAACGTTTCGTTCAAGAGATATTTACTTCTGAATTTATTTATACACAGAATTGTAGGAATGAATAATTAATTGAAACTATTGTTTTTGTTTCGAAGCTCGAAGGTCATTGCTAGAGAGAGAGGGGCTTTTGCTTGCAAAGCTCATAGTTGTAACTCATATTTCGTAGTTTAATAATAAATTTCTGATTACCGCTGATATTCGATTTTTTCTATTTTTACAAAAACACTGGCACAATAATGCATAGATTCTTGATAATTACTCGTTTGAAAATAAGGAGATTTTGCAATAATGTGAACCCAAATACGATACGTGTTAAAATCGCGTTATCCTTTTCTTTAGTCATTAAGAAGAAGATAATATAAGCGTTAGCGTTCTATATCTGGATAAAGCATTTGCAAAAACTTTCTAATATGTAGAAACAAAGCCCTAAAATTTTTAGATTTGTCTTTTGTTTTTTTTTAAGAAAATATGTCATCGTACTCATAATGGAAAAAACTTAGGTATGCTCTTGCGCGTATATTTCTAACAGCTAATGGCTGCGTTCAGCAGAAAAAACTCACTTAGCATTTAGCTTCTTTAATATTATTGGCTGCGTTCAACGAACTCAACAGTGAGCGCTCGTTGCTATTGATGTATTTTTCTAGATCTAAAATGATTGGATGATCTAAAAGAATACATCAACAACAGTAAGCATTCATTCAACTGTTGAATTCGTTGAATGCGCCCATTGATCATTGCCTTTAGTTCTTCTTTAAATCTAAGTGTAAGAAATCAATCATATTAAAGAATCACTAACTATAAGCGCTAATTGTAAGCGCTAATCATTGTAAGCGTTAACTGGGAACCTATCATGGACATGTCGGAATAATGAATTCCCATCGGGAATTCAATAAGAATCAATCGTTTAGTGAGCAAGTTGCATTCCAAAACGCATCGAAAAAAAGTGTTGCAACCTTTCTGTGACTGGCTGTACACACATACACACATATACGCATTTGAAGTGAACTGAAATGGCAGAGCCAATCAGAAAAGAGAACATTATTCGCTCCATTTTCTCTTGATTCTCTCGATGAATTGCTAGTGTTAACTTAGCGTTTTTGACGATAGATCTAGCATATTTTCATGTCAGATGGGATGCTATTTCATTTGTGCATTTTTGTCATACAACAAATTTTTCAAGCCTGTTGATTAACTATAGGGTAGAGAGATCCGAAGATCTCTCTGTCCTGCACATTTATCGTACGACAAAAAACACAGCACAAATGAAATAGCATCCTAAGACTAACATTACATGCGTCCGTTTTTTTGTCGAACGAATTTTTATGACGAATTTTTCAAGTGTGTCAATTGGTTTACGGATAGTCAGGGATGGATAAGTTAATGTTTTTTTTAACTAAATTAAGTTAAAATTAATGGCTTATAAAATTAATAAAATTAAGTTAAAAGTTGAAGGAAAGAATTAACTTAATAAAAGTTAAGTTAAGATTGAATTAACTTAAGTTTAAAAAAAAGTTAATTTAAAAAAAAATTATTTTTGAGATCAGAATGTCCTCAAATGAGATTATTTTAAATAATATTTACAAATATAGATTATTAGGTTTATATTCACGTGTAAATTATTTATATATAATAAGAGTTACACCATAAGGTGTTTTTATTAAAATCTTGCGAGAGAGAAGGGTATATGTTTACATTATTTCTTTTTTTTTAACCATTATCTAATTTTCTATAATTTCTAAAATGAATGCTCATAACTACATCGACTAGATATTTGTTACAAAAAATATAGATAGTTACATAAAAATATAGAAAATAAGTGGATGTGCAATACTGTTCTACAAGGCTTTTCATCTAAGATTTATTTCAAATTTATGTTGATGAAATATAATGTTTATGATATCTAAAATTAGTGTGATTCAAATATAAGCGGGAATTGACAAAACCTATTGAATAAAAACTGACTACCATATGTAACTTTTATTATAGATCTTTCATCATGAAATCATTGATTTTTTTCTAAATTAATTCTCTAATGTTTAAGACTTTATAGAAAAAAAATATTAGCATTAAGAGAGATAGAAAAATTTTTAATTTGAAAAAGTTGATAAATTAAAGTTTAAAAGTAAACTAAATTAAATTAAAAATTAATGCATTTAAAATTAACTAAATTGAGTTAAAAGTTATTAACTTTTTAATTTTTTTTTTAACTTTTAATGTTTTAACTAGTTACTACCCAATCCTGCGGATAGCGCATTTTCTGAATTATTTTGAAAACAGAAACGGCGGATTTTTTTTTAATAAATTAATTTACGATGGTCACAAAGACATGAAAAATGGCATTGATCTTAATGAAAAAAAACGTTGATAATATTATTGAAACAAAGGAGGTGTATCCACATAAATATTTTGAATTACATCATTTTTTATATTTTGAATAGTTATAGTGCACATCATTTTATTGTAAATACAAAAAATATGAAAATAAAATATAAGAACATATTTGCGTTTATTATACAAAAATATATTTTATATAAATATGTATATAAATATGTATTTTAGTCTCGTTTATTCAACCGATTGATTAGTTTCTTTAGCTTAAAATAGGCTCGTTACACTTATTTATAAACTAGAGTTAAATATTTAAGTATTTATCCAATACAGGACATATATATTTTTTATAAATAAAAATCTTCTAAATTTAGAAAACTAATTTGATACATATTCTAAATTCATATAACGATTTATTACTTTTAATTTATTTTTTATAATGTTTTTTTGTAAAATTTAACTTATTTTTAGTTTTTTGTAACATTATTACTTTATTACTTTATTTCCAGAATTTTTAAACTTTTTAATGACTTAATTTACTTTTTTAGATTATTTTTTAGTATTTTTGTAAAATTTAATTTATTTTTGGAGTTTTTGGTAAAGCATCTAACGGAATTTTAAAATTCAAAGTTGGCAACTCTAATCGTTGTATTCTTGTTGTTCGCCAATAACTGTGTTCAGCAGACTCAATAGTTGAGTGAGCGCTGTTATTGATGTATTCTTTTAGATCATCCAATCAGTATTTTAGTTTTGGAAGAATACATCAATAGTAGCGAGTGCTCACTTAACTGTTGAGTCCGTTGAACACAGCTAATGGGCATTCAGAAGCGATGATCGCTCATTGAGCAAAAAAGGGATTAATCTATTATTAATATGTTTATTTATTATAATTCGTAACGTAGAATAACTTT
>Ga0157364_1003914_pt1 | contig 14661 bp, 3 predicted proteins | sample AttsexASBM2_FD_111476 | JGI IMG/M metagenome (GOLD analysis project Ga0157364, IMG submission 111476) | Fungus gardens microbial communities from leaf cutter ant in Ribeirão Preto, State of São Paulo, Brazil - Atta sexdens ASBM2 | ecosystem: Host-associated > Fungi > Mycelium > Unclassified ... | reverse complement strand
GAACACAATTGATGAGATTGAGCCGAGCACTCAAGGAAAAACGCGCCCACTACTACTCCAGGCATGACAAAATTATTCTCCTGCATGATAATGCTCGATCACATGTTGCGGCGCCGGTCAAAATCTATTTAGAAACATTCAAATGGGAAGTTCTATCCCACCCGCCGTATTCTCCAGACATTGCTCTTTCCGACTACCACTTGATCGATGACGCCTGTCTGAGCAGCACTTCACATCATATGAAGATACCAAAAATTGTATCGATGATTGGATAGCCTCAAAAGTGTTCTTCCGACGCGGTATCCACATGCTACCAGAAAGATGGGAAAAAGTAATGGCTAATGATGGCCATTACTTTGAATAAAACATTATGTACCGTTTTTTCATAATAAATGCTTAATATTTGATTAAAAACGGCGGAAACTTATTTGTACTCCCAATACATATAGCTTTGTGTAGATACTATAATGATTATTGACTTTTTCTTATTTTAATTTGATTTTTTTAAGATTAATACGTGTGACTATAACCTTTTTGATATCATCAAAGATGTAATTTAATTGGTAGGGAGAATTGATTGACAAAAGAATTGAGCATAAGATCGCTTGTTAAATCATGTACAAAGTATGGGCGCGTGAAACGCGTGCCTGCATACACGCATGTTAAGCATAATGAAGTTATTCTCATTATACGACACATGATATCCTGAATGATGAGGGTGCATGATGTAACTTCTCTAATGCATGCTAAATATCTCCATGCAAAGCGGAGTATGTTACTATGCTGTGAGTATGTCCTTGCTTTATATTAATGTTAAGTCACATTTTGTTTACACACAATATGTGTACACACAATATGTGTTTGATATAATACACTATTTTATATCTCGTTTCCTTGCAAGTACCAATTAAAACGTTGAAAACAATTACATGATTAGTATCAAGCACAGATCAAAGGTTATTGGCTCACATGTAGATGTCACTATGAAACTAAGGCCGGTATTTATATAATAGCCAGTTCTTATTTTAAGAACGTCTTAAATAATGTTTTAAAATGCTAATACAGCCCTCTGTTGGTTCATAACATCTTAAAATTGTACTTAAGGCCCTAAAGATCCAACTATAAATACTGCCATAAGCCATGGGTGCCACTTTCGCATGATCACTTTATACAGAGAGCGTTAAGCAGCTAACCGAGCAAAGTATTTTACCCCAGTCAGAATACAAGGAAGTCTGCTCGAAAATCATCGTAAGGACGATTTTAATGCGCGTTTCTATTCGCTGTTCAGCCTGCTACAAGGTGGCCAACTTTGTAAGATGGGCAACTTTGTAAGATCAGTCTCTATTGTATCCTTTGATACCCATTTATGTTTCATAACTTTGCATTTGTAACAGATTATAAGTTATCACTAATGTTTTCAATCCTAAATGCACTTACATGACATTTACGCCGTAATATGTTGTTAACTTAATTAAAAGTTAAAAAAATAAATTTCTTTGTTGAAAAAAAATTCGCTTCTCTTATTAAACATTATATTTTAAGGATATATAGTTTCTGTATGCGTTTAGTAATATTAGACATATTAATCTTCCAGAGATGGTCTATGGATTCATTCAATTATGAATCTTTTTGTCAAAAATATCAAACAATTCAATTTTCTTTATATTACGTCTGCAACTTTATTTGTATTAAAATATATTTATTGTTAGTATTTATTCTTTTTTTATATAAATTATGTCATTCCTTGAAATTAATTAGTTTCTTTAATCAATCTTTTAAATAATTGAAGTAGATCTCAAATTCATTGTCAATGTCAGTAACTGTAAAATTTTTTATTAGTTTCACAGAGTTAAATATCTAATAAAAACTAACTAAAGTAATATAATGTTATAATTTCATACTCGACAATGTAATTATGTAATATATTATTATATTATTTATATTGTTGAGTGTAAAAATCATTGATATGTTATTTTATGTTATTTTTAATTGATTTACTACATAAACACACATCGAATCAAGTTTGTTAGCCTATAACACAAAGATTTCTTATTGTAAACTGTCATCCCCATACATGTATACAAACGTATAAATCATGTTGCTCAGTAGAGATATTCTGCATGGTTGTCTTGTGTTCACCACTCGTTTACCACTCGTTCACCACATCGAACGACATGTGCACTTAATTATAGCTGGCGCGGTAGCGCCGGAACTAAATGTTCCGATTTAACTCTTTATCGCTCGTATTAATCTGCGATCCATTGGCGCGCTATCGAGAGCAATCATTCTCGCATATCTATTTGTTTCAATACAGAGGAACGCGGCTGCCTGGCCACTGCAGAAAGAGTAGTCAGCGATCTTTTTCTGTCAAGGAGTTGGAGGTGCAGGTCGGCAGATTTTATCGCACAGGACATTCCTGTGCGCGGTACGTCCGTCTGTCTGTCCGTCTGTCCTTAACTTTGTTTTGTATTTCGTTTTCCGCGATGTATATGCACCAACAAGACTCAATGTGCGAAATCATCTATGAATCCAAACTCGTTTTTTTCGTCTTTTATAATTATATTTATTAATAATATATCAATAAACTTTGCCATATTTCTATTTCATCAAAAGATTTCTTCGAGACAAAATAAATTCTAATTATATAATGACGGTAGAAATAAGAATCTGGCCAATGACATATTTAATAAGATGCTAATTTTTTATGTAATTTTCATAATTGCTGACATAAACTTAATTATTATACATGGTCTGACAATAAAGTTCCTTAACTGTAACAATAAAAATACAGTCATCTGGAATAACAAATTGTTATATTATCATATTTTATCATCATTTGCGTTTATACTCTCTCACAATTAAGATCGGCCTTGTATCAGTGAATATAATCGATTTTAAATTCTATATTACATTTTTAATAGACTGCTAACTTATCATTATATATAATTTGTATCATTATATATAATTGTATCATTATATATAATTTGTATTTGCCTTCATATTAATTTTATCAATATTATTAAGGACATACAATCATTTATATGATTTGACAAGCTACAGCATTAATATGATTGGAATTTATTCTTTTATTTATACTGATTGCCCTTTCTCCGCTTAACCGATGAATTGGTTTGGAATCATGATTCTTCACAACATCGTTTATTATTTATCAAGTTTTTTTTTATTATTTATCAACTATATGATATAATTGCGATATACTGTCCTTTTTAATATCAATGAATTTTACACTCAACACGAAGGTGAGATGATCCTCATAATATGTTAATATAATTAGATATTTGGATTTTTATGTATTTCTGCAGTCGATGAGGACTAAGTATAGTCGAAATATACCGTTGAAACTTATCGTCGAAAAATTATAATTTGTGATTAATAAATATTATTTAGTACACCCACGGAGGTAATAAAAAGAAGATCAAACTCAAGCGGCCGATCACAAAAAAAGTGGGCTCGAAACACGGTATAGGAAAACCTGTGGAAATCTAGCAAATGTGATTTTATATGTGACCTGTGACCACGTGACAGTCAATATTTTCAATTTTTCCCGCAAAGCGCAATGGCACTAAAATCACATCTGTAGAATTTTCCTACACTGTATTTCGAGCCCACTTTCAGACCTCGAGTTTGATCTTATTATTCCATGAGTATACCTAACTATATATATTCGTTTAATATATTGACCTGGGTTTTACTATTTATTTATTGTAAGTTATACTAGCAAAAAGAATTAATATTATTTATATTGCAATATTATATTTTATCTTTCAAAATAGTCTTTCATGACATTAGCACTTCACATCTTTGATACAAAATATCTCGAAACTTTTTAAATCCGTAGGTATAAGTTAAAATGCTATTCAAAACACTCATCCTCTGATGTAAATGTTCTTAACTTAATTTTGAAAATGATTATTTTTTGTGATGTTTTTTTAAACTTTGGAAACGGCACAAAATTCGAAACAGTCAGATTCGAATAAGATGAGTGGCTAACAATACCTTTCTTGGCCAAAAAAATTGACAATGTCTCGCAGGGAATCATGTGAAGCAGTTTTTTGTTTGAGATTAGCTTTCCATCTTATTCATTGGATTTGGCGCCCTCAAATTTCATACAGTTCTCAAAAATATCAAAAGTAAACATTTTCAAGACGTCGAGGATATTCAAAGAAATGATGGATTCTAATCAGTATTTTAACTATCCAGTCGACATAAAGTAGAAGTAATATTGATATTATTATATATTATTATATATTATTAATATTATTATTATTGATATTATTATATATTGATATTATTATTGATATTATTATATATTATAATTTTGCACTCAATATAACAATAGAAATGTAATGCTACATAATAATTATATTGTTGAATGCGAAATTATAACATTGATGTCATACTTTCAGTTTGCGTCGATTAGATACAATCGATTAGGACTTTAAAAAAAGTTTTGAGGCTTTGTATTACAAATATTGTAAATATATTAATATCATGAGTAGGGTGATCAAGACGTCTTAACGTTTCGGGATGCTTATCCCGCTATTCCGCCAAATATGTCAAATGTCCAGATTTCAGCAAAAAAAAGTAAAAATGTCCCGCTGAAAAATATGTTATTTTCAGGATCATAAAATATAATGTATTAAAATCATGAATATTGCTTCCAAGAAGCAATGCATTGAATGAATTGCGATAAACACAATGAATAGCAGAAAAAATTCAACCTTGAGTTTGTATTTAAAAATAATATTAAAAATAGTATTAATAACACACATGCACGCATACGCAAAAAATTAATTTTGATTTTATTTGAAAGAACTTTATGCATTTCTAAAGAAATCATTCTTATTAATCTTCCTTATTAAAATAAATATTAAAATAAAAAAAAAATTTTGAATAATAAATATATGTAATAGTATTATTTTTTTAAAATAAATTACTATTGTTGTACTTATCTTTATATCCCTTCTGCCACGTAATAAAGTTATCTTTCTTTAGATCCAAAAATATTTGGATCTTTAGATCTTTCTTTAGATCCAAAAATATTTGAATACATTAGTCATGGGGAATTACGTTGAAAAATAAAATATAACATTTTGATATCTGAGATGTCTTTTTTTTATTACTTGAAGGTAATATTTTGAAGAAGGTTAAAACGGATTTTAGCATTTTTAATAATACTTTGCATACAATTTCCAATTTGAACAAACTACACGCTAATTACTATTGTAAATACTATTTGTCAATTTTGAAAACTGAAAAACATCGCAGAATAACCATTAGATATAACGAATTAAAGTGATAAATAATTTAACCCGAATAATCATCTTTACATCTCATAACAAAAAACTGTGAATTGTTGTGAAATATTGTTTTATATGAATACTATTGAATATATTTTCTTTCTTTTTTAATAACTAATAATTTTTAGTCTTAATAATTTTAGAGTTTTTAAATATAAATTCTACCAAAAATCTGCAATAAAAAAGCATTATATTAAAATTTTTATTTTTTAGAAATTGTTATAGTAAGCTATTTAAATGCTTATTCCATTTAATATTTGTTTGGTTTCTACTTATTTTTTCAGAAAATTGTAATTAAATCCATATTCATAATGATCTCAAATCCTGGGAAATCGAAAAATAATAAATAATACAATATGTTTTTAATCTTTTCACGCCTATACTGAAAGAGCAATTTCCCATGTGGAAATTTATCTGGGAATTCCATACTTTAATACTGGCATATGGGCATTACTGAGGCATTCAAAATAAAAGTTTGTCAAACTCATGCCCATTTAGGATAGTTTAACTTAAGTTTCTTAGTCACGGTCTGTGCAGGACCTAGTTTTCACTTTTTTTCCAAGATAGTTATACTTAAGCCTGTCCAGTTACAGTCCATGTAAGGCCCAATTTCCCGTATAAAACTTTGTCCGGAAATTTCATATATAATACTGAATATATAATACTGGACTCATATGGGCATTATTAAGGCCAAATAATTATCCAAATAATTTGTCAAACTCAAGCCCATTTAAAGCATAGTTATAAGGATATTTTATAAATTATTAAACTATTATCAGAAAAAATTATAGAATATTCTATAAATTAAACTATTATCAGAGAAAATTTGAGATCAAATTAAGCTTTATGGGTTGTAACTTAAGTATAACTATCTTGAAATTAAAGTGGAATCCAAACTAGACCCTGCACGGGCCGTGACTAAGAAACCTAAACTATCCTAATTACATCCTAATGCCCATATAGGGCCAATATTGTAAGAAATTTAGAGAAAATAGGCATAATTATCTGTATCAAGGCTATGTAGCTTAGTAGCAGGACGGAAATTTACCAGGATATCAGACTTTGGTTCGAATTCCGGCGCACTCTGATATTTTTCTCGTTTATTTCTTACAATATTAAATACGAAATGCCAGAATAAAATTTCTTCACAGATATATGAGCCCTACTTACAATTATAAAATATCTCAGTCAATCATAAAATAGCTCAGATTAAAATTTTTATACTCTTGGTTCAATTTTGGACTGTCACGCTTTTTTATTTAGACCCTACATTGGCTCTCAAACCTGGATCAAATTTGAAGATCAATAGGGGCCTAGAAAAAGCGTGACAATCTAAAATTGGTGGACATCTTAACTTGAGTCTCAAATAATGTAAGGAAAGTTAACATGGTCCTTATTACAGTCTAAAAAGAATTTCCACACGGGTTTGCTAAAAAAATTTAAAAATTTGGCTAAATACAGGTCTAAAAATAATTGTATTGAACCAAAATAATTTTACAAGAATCTTAAGCATACTTAATCCATTTTTCTATTTAAATTAAATTTTTTCATTTTATATGGTTAATTCTTTTTTGTGATAACACTAAATTGAATAAAGTAATTTTGTGATAATGTTTTGTATAATGTTTTAAAGAAGAATTAAATAAACACTACTTTAGTTGAAAGAAAAAAAGTCTTTGAATGAATTGTGATTAAATAACTACTACTTTAGTTGGAAGAGAAAATGTCTTTGAATGAATTAATAATTTCATTTAAAAGGAATTTAAACCATTTGGAATAGAAAGATCCTTCAATAAAATATACATATACTTTGGTTTCATTGTATAAAAATTAAAGATAATACCATTTGGATTAAATAAATAATAAAGATAGAATTACTTTTATTTTTTATTTTGATGATAAAATTTAACTTGATGCCACAGTTGTTGAAATCAAATCTTTTGTACATATCATTAGATTAATATTCATTATTTAATTTGGCATAAAGAAATGAGATTTAACTTGGCGCCAGTTCTCGATATCAAATCTTTTATAGAAATGGTACACGTCATTAAACTTAATATTATTTATTTAATTTGGTATTCGAATTACATGAAATTTAACTTGGCGTCAATTTTGTTGATATCAAATCTTTTATATGAATGATACATCATTAAGGTTAAGTAAATAATACAGAGACTGTACCATTTGTGTTTTATTGTTTAATTTGATATCAAGAATTTAATTTGATTGGTTAAGATTGTAGTATCTGGGTTTTAATTTTTCATTTGATACATTAATTTTTTTTCCCAAGATAATAAGTTTTGACAGAGAAAATTGCATTACTTAGGTTGGAATAAGAAGACTTTCAATAGGAATATTCTTGAAGAAAAATAATTACTAATTGTTTAAATAAATTAAAATTATTAATTGGGCTAGATTTTATTCGAGAAGCATATATGCTTAGTTCCTTTTTTTGCCTTTTTTAAAAAGTTTGGATTGATAACATGCATGTTTATGACGAACTTTATAAACAATTTATCTTGTAATTGACTTCAAGAAATAGATGTTTATGTGTTTGTACGAAATTTGAAGAAGACCAAAATTGGCACCGATTGATACTTTTTCTTTGTGAAATAATTTTTATATAATAAGTTTAAAAAAAAAATTAAAGATATAATTACTTGAGTCGGTAAAAAACGTCAAGATGATGCGACGGTCATCTGTATTTTCCAATGAATAATAATTAACAAATACTAGTGTAAAATTTTTTTGTATTCTACATATTATAAATTTTATATATCTTTGTTTCCATCAAATTTTAAATGTTACTTGTTATAATCGTTATTTTATTGTATATAAATCAAGATTGAGTTACAAATAAAGATCGATGATGAATAAATCACTTTTCTATCATCATTTCTTAGTTCGGTTAACAATTAGCGTATAATATCGTTTCTATCCGATCTCTTTTTGTTCAGTATTTTAAGTTCAGTACTTTAAGATCTAAACAATGGAGATTGATATTGAATAAATTGCTTTGTCGTTATCATTTCCTAACTTAGTTAATGAATACCAGTATATAATTTCATTTCCATTCGATTTCCTTTTATTAAATATTAATTTATAAACAAATAGAAATCGAGATCGTATAAATCGCTTTTTCATTATTATTTCCTAATTTAGTTAGCAATTACCAGTGTGTTTCATTATTACCGATTCTGTTGTTTTGAAAAACCGACCGTCACTATCGTAATACAGACTCACGCCACGCTTAGCGCCGAGACACTGCCGTGTCTCTAAAGTCACTAGATTAAGAAAATACCGTGGTGAAAAAATTCACTGAATTATTATTTGGAGTTAAAATGGCGTCGAAGTGTTATCCTAACCTTTCTGTTAAAAGATCGAAAATCCATACAGGGATCTGGAAAAAGAAGAATCTGATTCTATTATTAACCAAAAATGTCCGGTTGCTGTGTTGAAAATTGCAAAAATCGCAGCGAAAGAGACTGAAGTTTTAAATAACCGCGCGTGGAGTTATAATGGCAGCAGTTTGCTTTGTTAATCTAGTGACTTTACCGTGTCTCCAGATCGCAGCGCCCGCTGATCTATCACTAGTGTATATCACTAACACTCCTTGCGTAAAGAATGTCAGGACAGGGAATTAGCGCTCCTTACATAAGAATGTCAGAAGGACACGAAAAGAATGTATGAAATGATGCGGTCGACGATAATGACAACGTATCTTAATCTGAAAAGTGACAGTACATTGCGATATCTCCGCTTAGCGGACGTAAGGAAAAAATAAAAACACGTTATATACGATCGGAATAACCTATCGATTAAGTGTACTTAAAGATTCAATCAAGACAGCCGTTATTGAGATCCGATAATCTTGATTTGACTCGCCGGCTTGCATAAAGGAAGCACGTCCGAGTCTCGCATCATGCTTAATGCTGAGACACTACCAGTGTCTCCAAATATATATAAAACATCCAGAACAAAAAATTTGAAATGTGTTTATGTTCATCACATTAGCATTTCATGTAAATAAAAAAATGTACCATCGAATATCATCTTGTATTTTTTTTCACAAGAAGAATATACGTATTAGAAATAGATTTTGTTTATAATAAAAATGTGTGCTTTCCATCACTTCTGGAAATATAGCTCTTTATTTGTGATATATGTGTATTCATCGTAGTAACAGAAATGCCAATACAAACATTCTTATTAATTAAAATAAAAATGTCTGTATTGGTATCAATGGATATACTATGGATAAAAAGTTATATTTCCAGTGCTAGAAAAGTACGCATTCTTGCTATGCACGAAAGTTCTAATACATATTCTTCTTATGAAAGAAAGTATAATGATATTTGATAGTACATTTTTTTATTCGATATGAAATAGATTCTAATATGATGAGCATAAACACATTTCAAGTTTGAGCAACAACTATAACACTTTACAATAAATGGATTAATTAATATGAAAGGAAATAATTACTACTTTTGAAGAAAATCGTTTTACTGAACGTAATGTTATAAAAAATTAAATTTTATTTTGGACACACTTATAAGAACAATTCGCCATATGACTGCATAACGAAATTTGATTCTAGTTATTTCAAATATTTTTAAAGATTTTTTAAAAATTATGGTTTATACTACATACTTTTATTATATTAAAAGCTAATTTAATCTTATACATAAAAAAAATACTATTATAAAAAAATAATATTATATTAAAAGCTAATTTAATCTTATACATAAAAAAAACGACAATCCATTTTTTTTTCTTTTGATCGGCTAGAATAAGTTCTGGCCCACCCACTATTGTGTGCCAATACTTCCTGCTACCACAGATGCTCCTCAATGTCCTATCGTCACCAATGTTTCTCCACTGATTCCACGTCCTGCCACCAATATTCTATCACGAACTCTATATCTTGCTACCAATGTTTCTCCACATACTGTCGACATTCCTCCTTTTGCCACCGCTTCTGCCGCTTCTGCTTGCTCAAACGCGCATTTCAAACTACATACATAGTATATAATTCACACAGAATCATAGAAATATTTAAGATCCAACTAGACTGTTTAAGGTTTTGATTGCTTAAAATAAAATAAATAAAATTAAAATAAATAAAATTAATTTTATTTAATAAATATTAATTAAAATGTAAATATACAAATATATCATTTATATAATAAATATTATATTATTATATTTTAATATATAAATAATATTGAAATAATATTGAAATAAATATTATTTTATTAATTTATTCGATTAAATAAATAAAATTGTTAAAATTGTTGACAATTATTTACATACATTTAAAAATATGTAAAGATTTTCACATATTTTCAGTAAGTTTCAGACATAATATTTACATTAACAGATATTTTTACATATCTTTGTTCATGTAATATTTCATTCACAGACTTATATTTTTACTCTTATAATATTTATACTCTTATAATATTATTTATAATATATTTTTATTTATTATATATACACATTTAATTTTACAAATTTTTACAAATTTTTACATAATATTTATATTAACAGATATCTTTGCCATAGATATTATGGATTATTCAAAGGGCTTTTGAAAGCCCTTTGAATGTGACAAACTGTGTGTACATGTGAGTCTGAAACTTGGAAAATAAGGTAAATGATCTTTTTCACAGTTAAGAGATCTTGAAATCTCACAGGATTGAGTCAATTTTAATCGAACTAATCGCAATCGAAAATTCATACTTTGAATATATAATAAAATCATTATATTTTTTTTATTTAATTTTAGTTTCTGAGATATTTTAATCGAAATAAATTTTGACAAAAGAATTCTGGATAAGCCTGATAGCGGCGCGACATTTGTTTACGTAGCGACATTCACATTAGATTCCCATTCGATCGATCTTTTTCTCTTATACTTGACGTCGCGCCGCTATCGCATCACTTGATTACATTGATTTATATCGTATTACTTGCGCATTAAAAATATGGTTTTTATACTTAAAACAGTTAATTACTTACGGTTTTATTAATGTTTTCTATAATTAAAGAAATAATTAATTTTCTTTAAGATAGATTTTTATTTAATACTCAGAATTGTATTATAAAATTACGCACATATTTCACTTTACCCACATAACATTATCTATTACGTTTTTCATAGCATCTATGCAAAGTACATACACGGCTCCTTTGTACAGAGGAACGGCAACGTATGCCGTGATGAAAGGATTAATAATAATAATTTTAATTGAAACGAAAAAATAATGAAATGATCGTTCACATAAAAAAAAATCAAGTATCTACTTCCAAATTAATAAAATAGGTGTTAAGCATTCTTAAAACACTGTAAAGAATTTATTGCGAAAAATATTACCTCAATTAGGGTTTAAAAAATATGAAATTTTCTATGAAAATTTCTGTAACAGGCGTTTTTCATGAAATATATATTATATGAATAATATTATTATTGTAAAATTGAAATGATTTTCAAACAAATTAATTTTGCGCGTACATCGAGGGAAATGTTTTGTACTAATAACTAAAGTTTTGTTACTAATACAAAAGCCATTTGTTGATGTAAATGATATATGATCAATCAAACTGTTAATTATCACGACAATATTAATTTGTTGAATTTACTAAATGAACTAATAATTTAATGATACAAAATTGTTTATAGATGTTTTGTAGTTAGAAATAGAACATTTTGTTAGCGGAACAAAACGATTACATAAGAATAATATATATCTCTCTTCCTACAGTGAAATTATGTTTGGCGTTTTTTAATTTCCTTAGCTTAGCAAAAATATATATATATATTCAGAGCAATTGAGATTACTAATCTCTAAACGCTCTGAAAAACTAGTTACAATGATTGATCATAGTATGGCGAGAATAGAGAAATCCAGGAGATTAGCCTCTAATCGTCCCGGCTTTATATAGATAGACAGTTGAATTTCTCATATGAAAAGATACGCCAGCTCTGCGAAACGCTCTTTGCTCTACCATAATGAATTATTTTGTTAAAATTACTAAAAGAATTATTTATTTTGTAATGGTAACCAAATTTCACATTGTTATTTACAAAACATAAGTAACAAAATAAAGAACCCGCACTAATCCTACATGAAAGTCCCGGTGAAATCAAATAGTTTTCTCGTATATTATAGCTTATGACCTATTAAACAAAACATATAAATTTTAGCGCAAAAAAAATGAACAGTTGTCATGTTCGATTCATCTATAGTTGTTGACATCTCATCATAAAATATTCAATAACTTCTAAACGGATACTTCACCTAAAATGGATAAAATTATAATATTTTGAAAAAAATCTCAACAAGAAAATGAAAAAAAAAGTAGGAGATCTCACTTAAAAAATCCGAGTTGATTTTGCCCTACTTTGGCTACCCAAAATCAAACTGATGAAGCCAACAGCTAGACCTTTTTAAACTCTACAACTTTTATCTAAAACATTTTTTTATAAAATTTACAGTTTTTCAGATATTTTGCCGTCTCGGAACATTTTATGCTCCTTATATGATTATATACGCACACGCGTGCGGGACCAGATCCCTATGTCTATGTCGTTGGTCTTGGATTATGCTAAGAGTAGGGAACTGCGTATTCTGTAACAAAGTATCGTCTTATACATGTGTACATACCTTGAACATTACATATAATAGTATATAATTATATGTGGGATATAATTATAATATATGTGGCACCATATACATCATATAAGGAATCATATAAAATATTTCGAGGCGGCAAAATATCTGGAAAACTATAAGTTTTATAAAAAAATGTTTTAGATAAAAGTTATAGAGTTTGAAAAGGCCTAGCCGCTGACTTCATCAGTTTGATTTTGGATGACATCGCCAAGAGGCAAAGTCAATTTGGATTTCTTAAGTAAGTATTACTTACCCTCCTTTTTTTTTCTTATAATCCTTGTTGAGACCTTTTCAAAACACTGTAATTTTATCTATTTTATCCATTTTAAATCAGCCGTTTACGAATTATTGAGTATTTTATGGTGAGATGTCAACGACTGTAAGTAAATCGAATATGAAAACTGTTCATTTTTTGCGCTAAAATTTATATGTTTATATGTTTTTGTTTAGTAGATTATAAGCTATAACATATGAGAAATTTGATTTCACTGACTCAATTTCATATAAGATTAGTGTGGGGTCCTTTGTATTATTTAAAAAATTTTGTTTATCTATCAAAAAAAATTTTGTTATTTTAACAAAATAATCCAATGATAATCGGTCATTTGTGAATAATTCTCTTTCTTTGTTACTATTACTGTATCTTTTTTTCAGTGTAGATGATTGTCTTATATGTCATAAAATGAAGACATGTAACGGACGGAGGCATTGTCATAACAGAAGCCAGAGTGCGAACGGAAAACATAATAATTCGGCAAACGCCCGGGTTGAGTTAATGATGATTACCGGGCATTCAGCTTCGCCTGGATTAATTTAATGCTATGTGCGTTGTCCTGCTACGCACGGCAGCATGCGACTCCGAAATGCCGCCGTTTCATTAGGCCTTCGTGCCGCTGTCCAATTCAAGCCGCGATGCATTGAGGCGATGAGCGAAGCGTTCCTTCTCATTTGCTTTCGGCGCGTGCACTATGCGACATCACTTATCATAGATTATCACGAATACATATATGAGATTTAACTTTATTTACATATATATGAAATAATAATGAGAAAAATGTGATAATTCCTTTAGAAATGTTTGTAGATTTTTCAAATTACGTTTTATCTCTCTTTGATGTATTCTTAAAAAAAAGGAATCTTTTTTGTTAAAATCAAAGATTATCGCAGATTAATATGTTGTTACTACTTTTATTTCATGAAGTATATTATAAGAATAATGTCAGCGATATTTGAACAATATTATAAAGAATATGGGTCACATTCTATCGTATTATATTTCATACTACTGATTCGGAATTAAAATGAATAAGCAAACATCATTGTGCTCACTCGATCCGGTACTGGTTTCTTTCGGCGAAGCAACGGAACGATAAGCGTTGTCAAAGCTGGGCGATAACGCGGAATCGCCGAGCGATAAAATACGTTGCTGAGTTGCTCGAGTCAAACTTTTCCAGCGTCGTAAGAATTCCGCCACCTTCGGGCGGCCTGGCAAAAGTTTTCGCCTAAATTCCCGCGGGTATCGCTAGCGCGCACGCGCGTGTGTATGTGTGTGTGTGTGTGTGTGTGTGTGTGTGTGTGTGTGTGTGTGTGTGTGTGTGTGTGTGTGTGTGTGTGTGTGTGAAGAAAAGAATAAAAAGAGTGGAGGAATCGCCACACTG
>Ga0157364_1003913_pt1 | contig 14663 bp, 20 predicted proteins | sample AttsexASBM2_FD_111476 | JGI IMG/M metagenome (GOLD analysis project Ga0157364, IMG submission 111476) | Fungus gardens microbial communities from leaf cutter ant in Ribeirão Preto, State of São Paulo, Brazil - Atta sexdens ASBM2 | ecosystem: Host-associated > Fungi > Mycelium > Unclassified ... | reverse complement strand
ATTATTAGACTAGTGAATTACAGTATAACTACTAGTCTTATATACAAGTAAGAACTATAGGAGATGCTTGGGATTCAGTGGTAGAACACTGACAGAAGTACAACTCTGCCATAGAACACCAAGTCAAATAGAAGTACTCCCATTATGGAAGATAGAATACTCAGATAGTTGCATTAATGCTGCATAGATATGTTGTGAGAAAGATGGCCATCATGGAAGATAGGCATGTATAAGAGACATTAAGATGGCAGTATCACCACAGAGATATATTTTCCAGACAGATGGACTTAATATATGACAGTATTCCTCCCTTAGGACTGAGCCTTTGAAGTCCTATTGAGTTTATCCAAAGAATCTCATGATAGTGCCTAGGTTAACAATATATAAACAGAAAAGAAAAGAAAATTGCCTTTCTTCTATATTATCATGTCTTCTCCCATTCCCTCCAACATTTCCCAGAATGATGCCAAGATGCTTGAAGAGCAATAATAGGAGATGTAGAGAAGAGACAAAGAGAAACAACAGCTCCTAGCCCACTTGGAAGAAGCAGCAGAGGACCACCATGTTGAGTGTGCTGCTCAGAAGGTGAGAAAGGTAGAAGAGGCCAAAGCAAGGAAGGAGACCAAAAAGCAGAGACTTGTAGAAGAGAAGAAGAAGAAGAAGAAATGGATGGAGTATCTAAAACAACTCCAGGACAAAGTATTGGCCAAGGATACCACTCTTTTGGGGGGCACTGAGGCTTCCTAGAATACAAGGTCAAAATGAAAGAAGATCACCGCTATCTTTTCAAAAGACAAGGTGGGGTGATGGCCCCCTAAGAGAACCAAAGAAAAGCAGTCAGAAAAATACCATAGAGATACTGTGGTCAAGATGGGAGGTGTTAACCTCTATAAGAGGTATGTGCATGCCAGACAAGATTGCCTGGTACACAACTCAAGGTGAGTAAAAGAATATCTTTTTGTTTTTTCTCTACTAATAATCTTCTTCATAACAATTCCCTCACATCTGCCAGATGCATCACTCTCAAGCAGTAGTATATTTCCCATACCAACACCAATCCTCTAGTCATGATCCTTATCTATAGCAGAGTCTTAAGTACTATTGAAAAGGCACTTCAAAAACATGTGGAAGAGTACTAAGGCATTAGAAGGTCCCTCTGGGACTTGGTGGAGGACCAGGAGAGGAACATGGCCCAATTAGTGAGGATTGGGACTGTGATAGAGTGGAGATGGAGTTTGAAGGAGCATTTGCAGGATAGTAATAAGGAGGACAAAGAAGATGGAAATAATGAGGAGAGGTCTAAGGATGGCCCTAGGGAAAGTCAGGAGAAGGTTGAGGAAGAAATTCCATCATCTGCCTTCTGCTAGAGTAATGGTTTTGTTCCTGTATTATTTTGAATTTTTTATTTTCTTGGTTTTGTCTACAATATGTGAGTAAGAAAATTAAGAGATTGAAATGAAAACAAGGTCCAAAATTTTGAAAAAAAAAAAACCCATAAAAAATGCATAGAAGCTAGAGTTAAATGAAAAAGTAGATAGAATATACTAAGAAAAATAAAAGAATCACTATTAGAAGTGTACAGAGGAGGAACAAGTGCAACAGTATAATTCAGACAAAGAGAGTGTACTAGGCTTGGCGGAATATGCAATATGAAAATCAGATACCAAGTTGGTGGCATAAGTGAGTTTGAATACAGTGATCCACCCAGATTCATTTTTGGTATCTTCATATACTAGCCAGATCACCTTGTATAGAAGCTTGCATGCCCATCAGTAATCAATTTTGGAGTCCACTATCCAAGAAATTTTATACTTGGGTTCCCCATTGATTATAACTGGTATAAAGGCTAGTTGTGTTCTCTTGGGAAAAGAGTTGGAGATGGCAGGTTCAAGTATGGACATATGGAAAACTGAATGGACAGAGCACATGGACTCTGGGAGATGAAGGGTAAACAATAAAGTATCAGATTGGACAATAATTTCATAGGGTCTGAGATATTTTTCAGAAAGCTTTTTTAAAGGCTGAGTGGTTCTAAAGAACTGAGCCTTAACAAAGACTTTGTCACCTATTTTGAAATCAGAAGTAGGGGAACATCATACATTAGCAGATTTCTAATAATGTTGTTGGGCCACAGAGATTTTAGCTTTAAGAATACTCTATAATTTATCGAGATCTATGGCAAAGTCACAGGCTCAGGAGAAAGTAATGTCATATTCAGAGTAAACAGTGATGTTTGGATGATATTCCTTATGAGTGAAGAATAGAGAGACACTAGTAGTAGTACTCAGAGTATTGTTATAAGTGAACTCTACAAGAGGTAGGAGTTCAGACTAGTTGTCTTGCTAGTAATTACAATATACATGGAGGTATTGCTCAAGAGTCTGATTTGTACATTCAGTTTGTCCATCACCTTTGAGGTGGTAACCTGAAGTGAAGTGAAACTACATGTCCAGAGCAGCATCTAAAAAACAGAAAAAGTTTGACACAAACTTTGAGCCTCTGTTAGAGATGACATGGAATGGAACACTGTGTTTGGAAAACACATGAAGGATAAACAGACATGCTAAGTTCACAGATGTGATGGTGTTATGGGTAGAGATAAAGATTGCCTGCTTAGTGAGCCAGTCAACTATGACCAAGATAGTGTCAAACCCAGAGGATGACAGAATTTTCTCAATGAAGTTCATAGAAATGAAATTCCATGGTTGTTCAGGGATAGGAAGTTGTTTGAGAGATTTGTAGGGCTTGTGACATTGTGGCTTGGATTATATACAAGTAATACAGGACTTGCAGAATTGTTGTACATCAGTATGGAGGCTGGGCCATGAATATCTGTGGCAAATTAGTTCCAGTGTTTTGACCATAATGTCCAGTAAGAATGTGATTATGATTATACTGGAGAATATGTGCAGAGATTACCAGCAGATAGTACATAAATCCTGTTGTTAAGAAGGAGAAAACCATTAAGATTCATAGACCATCAGCCATCTGTAGAGATGTGTTTTGTAGTAATGGGGTCACTAGGAAAAGCTAAAAGGATGTCTTGGTGTAGGGTGTCCAGATCAACTATTGTAGCTATATAGAGAGAAGGAAAGAGAAGGACAGTAGCTCATATGGAGGCTGCAAGTTGTTGTTGAGTAAAGATTGGTTTGAAGTTGTGGGGTTGACTGTGGCATAGCCAGTATTTCACCCTTTAGGATAAATGTCCTATTGTCTAGTGAGAGTATCTGGTTTGGTGCTAAGATGACCAGAACAGAGCCTGATAACAAGATTAAACTGAGAGAGGTACTTGGACCACCATACTTGCCTCTAGGTCAATATCTTAGTAGCGGAAAAATACTTAAGGTTTTTATGATCTATAACAATATCAATGGGATAGACTGGACCTTTCAGGTAGTATTGCCAAATTTTGAAAGCCTTAAAAATGGCAAGTAATTCCTTATTATGTGTATCATAGTTCAACTCTGCCATGGTAAAAGTGTGGGAGTAAAAAGCAACCAGATGGACTTTATTTTCTTCATTCACAATAGAAAGGATTGTAGTGAGAGCATAGTTTAAAACATTAGTTTCCATGATGAGTTGAGCATCAGGAATCCAATGAGTAAGAATGGGAGTGGAGGTGAATACCTTCTTGAGAAAGTTGAAAGCATTATGACAGAAGGAGTTAAACTTCCAGGGAACATCCTTCTGGGTGAGGCATATTAATGGAATAATGATGTCTGATTAGTTGAAGATGAAATAGTGATAGAAATTAGTGAAACCTAAGCATTATAACTCAAAGTCCTTAGAGTTGGGTTAAGAGGTAATCTTGTATTGGGGTAACACAAGAGAACTCAATGGAGAACTCTGTACAGAATAGTCTACCTTTATATACTGAATCTTCAGGGACTGTGTTAGCTATTTCTAACCTACCCTAAACAACCATGTGTTAGCTAGGAGGTTCCCATATGGTATGACATCATTCTTCTAGAATCCTTTTCATGTTATGTGACTTATGCTGCCTCTAATCTTAGTTCTACATGCTAAAAATAGAACAAAAGGAAAGTAAATAGGAAAGTAAATAGGAAAGAAAATAGAAAAAAGGAACAGAGATGAAAAGAAGCTAAGTCCACTTCCTGCAATCCTAACATTACCCCCCCTTCAAGATTTCTCCTCTAGAGAAACTGCTTTCCATCTTCTCCAATTCCTTTCCAACTTCTTCAAATATTCCTTCTCAAATTTTCCATCATTCCACCCATACAACATCCTCACTGTAAACTTCCCTGGTAGCTCTCCCCTCCTAAAGTTTTGTTCCTCTGCTCTATCTATTTTCTCTTGTCTTCTTACTTCTATGTCTATTCTCCCTTCAAACTCTTCTAATACTTCTTTCGCATTTCCTAGATCCTCCCTTCTCTCCCAAGTATCATGCTCTGCCATAAATTCCTTCCAACGCACTAAGTACTTCTCCACCCCTCTTATTTTTTTCTTATTTAGTATTTTTTCTACTTCCCATTCTTCAACTCCTTCCACTTCCATTAGTTTTCCTTCCTCCTTTTTCTGTCCCTCTACTTGCTCTTTATACCGTACTATCTGACTGACATTTACCACCAGATGGATCCTCATCGAGGTTGGCAGTTGTAACTTGACTGCATTGGTAGATATTACCTCCTCAATGGTATATAGGCCCACATAACGATCTACTAACTTCTTCACCAGTCTCTCTTTGAACACCAGGTCTCTCATACTCAATATAACTCTATCCCCCTTCTTCCAATCCTCTGTTTCTTTTCTCTCTATCTGCTTGCCTCTTCATGTTCTCCTGTGCCTTTTTCAACGCCGCTTTTACTTCCTCATGTACCTTTTTTATTCTTTCCACAAACTTTGTTGCCTTTTCCACTTTTTCTCTTTTTCTAATGTCTCCTCCTATTCTCATCTCTCTTCCGTAATTTGCCATGAAAGGTAAAACTTTAGTTGCTGTATGAACCTTATTTTTCACTGCAAACTCAGCTGATGCCAACCATTCTGGCCAGTCCCTCTGCCTATGCTCTACAAAGAATCGCAAGTATTGCTCTAACTCTTGATTCATTCATTCTGTTTGCCCATCCATTTGTGGGTGGAATGCTGTTGATAACCTTGTCTCTATTCCCAACATCCTATTTAGTTCTTTCGTCAATTCTGCTGCGAATTGAGGTTCCCTATCCAATATTACGCTCTTCAGTAACCTATGTAACTTCCACATGTTATCCCTAAATAGCCTTGCCAACCCTTCCATTGATGTTCCTTCTGTTGTTGCCACAAAATGCGTCATTTTGGACAACCTATCACAGACTACTAGGATAGCATCTTTCCCAGCTACCACGAGTAACTTTGTAATAAAGTCTACTGTTAAGTGTGTCTATGGTTTCTCCAGTACTTCACTCAACTTCAGCTTTCCTGCCAATTCTTCTGTCCTATTTTTCATCCTCTGGCATAAATCACATTCTTCTACATATCTTCCCACATCTCTCGTTACTCCTGGCCACCAGTAATTTCTCATTACCAACTCTACCATCTTCCATCATCCCCCATGTCCTGCTGCCAGTACATCATGATGTAGCTGGATTACTTCTGCCCTTAACTCCTCATCCTTCAGCACATACACCTTTCCTTCTTTTAACACTAATTCTCCTTCTATCTTCCACTCCTTCCCTCTTAACTCCTTTACCTTTACTTTCTTCATCTCCTCTACTATTCTAACTACATCTTTGTCCTTACTTCTAGCTTTTTTTATTTTTTCTAACATTTCTACTTTCAGTTCCTCTATTACTACCTCCTGTAAATTACGAATCCAGTTGTCTTTAATAAATACCTGGTCTTCATTGTCCTTTTCTACACCTACTTTCCAGTCCAATCTTCTACTTAATCTGTCTGTCTTCTCTATCTTTGTTCCTGGAACATGTCTTAGGATAAAATCAAATCTAGATAAGTACAATGCCCATCAGGCTTGCCTCCGATTTAAATTTTGCACCTTCATAAAATACTCCAAATTTTTATGATCTGTCCAGATCTCAAACTTGGATTGTACTCCTTCCAACAAATGTCTCCAACTCTCTAATCCCCGGATAATTGCCAGCATCTCCTTATCATGAATTTTGTAGTTTCTCTCTGTTTCATTCAAGGACTTGGAAAGGAATGCTACTAGTCTCCACAATCCATCCTCACATTCCATTGACAATACTTCTCCCATTGCATAATCCGATGCATCCACCTCTATCCTCATTTTTTTTATCTAGATCCGGTGCTGCCAACACTAGTTCTTTTGTGAAGCGCTCCTTCAACTTTTTAAATGCCTCTTCCTGCTTTTCCATCCAATTCCACTTCTGATCTTTCTTTACCATATCATGTAACGGCCTAGCTATGAATGCAAAGCCTCTGATAAATTGACAATAGCAGTTCACTAATCCTAGGAACTTCTGCACATCCTTGACACACTTAGGTATTGGCCAATCCAGCACTTCTTTCACCTTCTTCTCCTCCATCTTGATTTCCTCTGGTCCTATCACCACTCCTAAAAATCCTACCCCTCTAATCTTTCATTTACACTTCTCTGGTTTAATGTACAAATCATTCTCTTCCAACCTCCCAATCACTTCTACTACTATTTCATTATGCCCTTCTTCCGTCTCTGTTCCTATTATAACATCATCTATAAATGCCACCACCTTCCTTGTATTAATTAAGTCCCTCAGCAACTTGTTTATCATTGCTTGGAACATTGCTAGTGAGTTGGTCAACCTGAAGAACATCACCATAGGTTCAAAGGACCCTTCCGGTGTGGTGAACATCACCTTCCACTCATCTCCCTCATTTATCCTCATGTTGTTATATCCCCACCTAAGGTCCATCTTTGTAAAGACCTTTTTTGTCCCAATATTTTCCAAGACATCCGATATCAAAGGGAGTGGATAGTTATTCTTTATTGTCCACTCATTCAAATACCTGTAGTCTTGCACCATCCGTTTCTTTCCATCCTTCTTTCCTACAAAGAATACCAGTGCCATTTATGGTGACTTTGATAGCTGGATGTATCCCTTCCTCAGTTGTTCTTTTACAAACTCCCTAACCTCCTTTCTTTCTTCCCTCGACAATGGGTATACTTTCCCTTTTCTTGGCATGAATCCCTCTTTCATTTCTATTGCATGATCTCACACTTTTCTGGTGGGCATCCACTCTGACTGCTTCTTGCCAAAAACTTTAATCTACTTATGGAACTTTTCTGGCACTAACTTCCTAGCCTCTACTTCCGATTTTGCCGCCTTTTCCTCCTCATCCCAGATTCCCTATTCCTCTGCTACCCTTTTTACCTTTACCATTTTTCCTTTCTTCTGCTTTCTTTTCCTATCATTTTCCTCTCATTTTCTTCCTACTTCCTCCTTTGCTTCCTTCTCTTTCTGCCTTTCCCACTCTGACTTTCCCTGTGTTGGTTTCCACTACTTCCTATACTTCTCTGGACATCTCGTCATTTTTACCTTGCCCATTCTCCAATCTATTTTCAGGTTATAGCATGCTAGCCATAGTATCTCCAGAATTACTGTCCACTTCTATCCTCCTATCACATCAATCTCCGTCCTTTCTCTGTGTCCCTGATAGTAAATATTCACTTCCACTGTATGTTCTATTGGCCCTTCCTTGTTGAATGAGCCATCCACATTCCTTACTTGCATTGGTCTTTCTAGCCTTTTCATCTTGAAATCCTGTCTTTTTGTGAATTCTGAGCTCATGACTAGCCCAGTTGCTCCACTATCTAGCAATGCCTCCACTGTTATTCCCTCCTGCATATTTATCCTCTCTAGGCCAATCTTTACCATGACTTCTTTTAAGGGTTTTGTCTCTACCCTTCTTCTTTCCTTCTTAGTTCCCTCTGATTCGAATGCACTAGCATTTATTCCTGTAGCTAATACATTATATTTATTGTGAGAACTCAGTTGAGGGCTTCTGAGTTCTCCTCCTCTTTTAAATGGTTCTCCTGTTTGTAAAGTCCCTCTCTTCTCCCATTATACTCCAATCTCCTTCCTTCTGCTACCCTTTCTCCCCTGTTTTTGCAATGATAGGCCATGTGCCTGAATCCTCCACAGGCATAGCAGTTCCTCTCCCTGTCTACCTCCATAGCATAGGGGTCTCTTCTTGGAGGCGTTCCCATTCCTGGCCCTGGTCCCCTTACTACCACCACATTTGTTCTCTCAACTCCCTCCATCAAAGCAGGCTCTGTTGTTGCCTGCTGAGGGGGCATTTGCCTCCTCTGCCATACTAGGGGTTGTGGCAATATCTGTTGTAGCAACCACTTGCCGGAACGGCACTTGTAGTTTGCTTACTTCAGCAAAGCTCTCAGTTGGCTATCTAGTAGTGGGAATTACAAGAGAACTCGACAAGGAGCCCTCGCTGTATTGATCCTCTATATATATTACAGGCTCCTGGTCTATGTTACAACAATAATTATCTGCCCTTATGTCCATGCATCGTCCTCATGTCCTATTACTCATCCACATGTGTTTTCCTTAAAACCACCATGCTTCCTACATGTGCCCTAATGTCATACTCTTTAATCTCCACTATACATGTGCACACTATGTGTATACCATGAGGAACTCGTATCTCTTGACGTTACTCCTAACCCTAACTCCTATCTAGACTCCTTCCAATCCTTCTAGACCCTAAGTCCTTCTAGACCACTCTAGAATCTATCACATGACTTCCAGGTCACATGCCTATCTCCTATCTCTCTTCTGTTGTAGACTAATAATTATAATACTTAACCCTAACCTTAGTCCAAGTCTGTCCACACTCTCGTACTATAACAATATCTGTCTTTTCTTCTGCTGGTTCTTTTCTTCCCTTCAGCCTTTTTTTCTCTCTTCTACTCTCTCTCAAATTCCTGTCGAGGGCTGTTGCTCTCCTGTACCATTGTTTGAAAGAGCCAGGTTGATTTTTGGCCTCCATTAGTTTTCTCCTAATTGTGCCATTCATTCCCCTTTTGAATTCTTCTACTAGTGGCCTCCCTTCATACCCGCTTCCCCTTACTGCTCTTTTGAACTCTTGGATGAACTCCTCCATTGTCTTCCCCCCTTGCTCCATCTTCCTCAACTCTGCCACTTTTACTGATTCTTCCTCTCCTCTACTGAATTCTTTCTTTATCTCCACTAAAAATTCCCCTACTATCTCAAATTCCAGTTCCCTTGCCTCCAATTCTTCCAAAACATTCTCCTTCCACACATCTGCTGACCCTCCCTACATATAAGACAGTACCCACTGGATTTGTTCTTCCACTGTTACTTTCCTCATCTTTGTCTTCCTATATAACTTGCATGCCGTTACAAATCCTGAGACCTTTGACGGGGTCCTGTCGAATACCTGGGGTTTTGCTACCTCCAGGCTCACTGCTCCTGCTACTTGTTCTGATAATGTTGTAATTTGTTTCTGCAGCCACTTTATAATGGCAGGATAGTTTGGTTGGCTCATGCTGTATTGGTATGGAGGGAGAGAGTCAATTGGTAATGGTGACGATGACAGTGGTGGTGGTGATGGTAGTGATGATGCATATAAAGGGAGTGCAGAGCCTGTGCTGGTTCTGCTCTCCGAGTCATATTTTGAAGACGACAGATTCCTCAGTAGGTGATAACAGATTCTCTTCTTGCCCTATTTACACCGTCTACCGACTACTTAATTTACCAACTACTGCCCCAAGGAATTCCTAGACAATTTTGACCTAAGAAGGTCGTTCTACTCTAGACCACTGTTTTAAGAACAAGCTGCTACTCCTCTGCATAGACAGACCACAAGGAGATCTGTAGCACAAGGCTGATACATGAAAGAGGTAAGGAACATGTCCACAAAAGGTAATACGTCTGAAGTGCACCAATGGGCTTTGGTACAAACTGACGACTAGAATTTGCTCTTCTAGTTGGTATACTCCTTGAGCCTAAGATCTGGCTGTATCTTCTTAACTAAAGGACTGTGTTGTCCCTTGGTCGAAGATGAAATAGAGAGTAAGAGTAAAGGGAGAGCTTGGTGTTGAGCAGTCACTGGAAGTGGAAATCAAATTCTAATATTATAACTCAAAGCCCTTAGAGTTGGGTTAAGAGGTAACCTTGTATTAGGGTAACACAAGAGAACTCAATGGATAACTCTGTACAGGATAGTCTATCTTTATATACTGAATTCTCAAGGGCTGTGCTAGCTATTTCTAACCTACCCTAAATAACCATATGTTAGCCAGGAGGTTCCCATGTGGTATGACATCATTCTTCTAGAGTCCTTTTCATGTTATGTGACTTATGCTGCCTCTAATCTTAGTTCTACATGCTAAAAATAGAACAAAAGGAAAGTAAATAGGAAAGAAAATAGAAAAAAGGAACAGAGATGAAAAGAAGCTAAGTCTACTTCCTGCAATCCTAACACTAAGAAGGATTAAATATCCTTGACTTTCTTGGGCTCTAGCCAGCATTAAATAATCTTTACTTTGTCATTGGACATAGTAAGGCCAGAAGGAGAAAGAATGTATCCCAGATACTCTACCGACTTAGAGTGAAATTCACATTTCTCTACTTTGGCATAAAGGCCAGCCTTATAGAGATATTTAAGTACTTCTTTAACATGCCAGTGGCATTTGGACATGTTGTTTGTATAGATGAGTATATTATCTAGATAGATTATGACACAGACATCCAAAAGGTCAGAAAAGATATTGTTCATGAATTGCTGAAAAGCCATAGAAGTATTGGTAAGACCAAAGGGCATTACAGACCACTTGAATAATCCATAACATGTTCTAAAAGTGGTCTTCCATTCATCACCATTAGTAATGCAAACCAAGTAATAAGTGTGGTAAAGATCTATCTTTGAATAAACCTAAGCTTTGTAAGGTGAGTTCAATAGATTGGAGATGAGTGGGAGTGAATAGTGATTCTTTTTGGAAATATGGTTAAGATTGCAGAAGTTGACACAGAGGTGTAGTGAACCATCTTTCTTCTTAATGAATAAGACCAGTGTACTGTGCAGAGAGAGAAAGTTGGTCAGATGAAACCTGTACTGAGGTTTTTCTCAATGAATTCAAGAGCCTCTTGTTCAGATGCCAAAAGAGAGTATATAGGGCCAATCAGAGGTTGAGCACCTTCTTTCAGATTGATTTGGAGATCATAAGGACAATAAGGAGCAAGGACTTTAGCTTTGATTTTGCTGAAAATGTTAGTAAATTCATAATACTCAGAAGAAACATTGGAAAGATCAGAAGGCTTTGCAAGTTTTTCAGAGTTAGCCTGAATGTCCAAAGAGTAAAGACAAAGTTCAAAGTTGCTAGAGCCCAGAAGTTGTGATGCACACAAGAATGCTGCAGCACTAATAATAGTGATGTTAGATTGCTCAGAGGTAGACACAGAGATTTCAAATACAGGTATGGAAACTGTGGGATCTGATGATTACAGAGAGATATCAGAAGATAACAGAGATGTCAATGGTATGTTGGCTGCAACATGAGAGAGAGCAAGATTTTCCCACAAAGATGGATGAAAGTTTATCAACCTATTTGCCTAATCAATCAGTGGATTGTATTGGGCAAGCCAGTTGTATCCAAGGACCAAAGAGCAGGAAGAATTAAGTGAAGTGACATAGAAGTCCAGATTTATACAATCACTAGCAGGAAAAATTATAGGCAAGTTAGCAATTTCAGAGATAGTGCTATTTGATGAACTATTAAACAAGCAGAGAGCAACCAGAGGAGTTCCAGATGTCTTTAGATGGTGAGTATCCACATATTTTGAGTCTACAAAGCAATGAGTAGACCCAGAATTGATGAGAGCTCAAAACAGGATTTTATTAAGATGATCCTGACCAAGAATCAAGGAAGAAGTGAGGGAGACAAAGAGTGAATGAGGATCAGAAAGAGTGGATGCATTGAGTTGGATAGGACTCATTGCTACATAGAGAAGTTCAACACAGCTCTCAGTCTGTGCAGAGTCCTGGAGGTCACTCTCTATTTTTCCAAGGGTTTCTTACAAGCAGTTGCTGAAGCACTACAGTCCTTAGGAGTGACTGTGGTCTGCTTCTTGGAACAGGAGTCTAACTTGTGGTCTTTTGCACCACAATAGAGGCACAGGTTGTTTTTGAGATGCTTCTTACACTCATGACTGGTCAACTTGCCATTGCTGGCCAGCTTGGAAAAAGAATCCATCTGTGGGGGATTGGATTGTTTCTTGGGAGTAGAGAACGAGGATGGTTTGGAGGAAGATGATTTGGTGAATGAAGCTTCCAGAGATAAGTCTGCCTTATTCTGGAAGGCCATGGAATTACCAGTAGTGGAAGCTTTACCTTGCTTCCAGGAGTGAGACTTAAGAGTCTCTTTTTCTGCTTGTCTGGTATGGTAGCATCCACGGTCATGTTTTCAGTAACAATGATCAATAGTCATTGCCAAAGCATACATATGCTGGAATGAGGTAGGTTTTCCTTGTTCCTGGGTAGAAATGGGATTCTGGATCTGATTGGGGAGCCTCTGGTAGTAGTGGTAGTACAGAACACTATTTCCCCAATCTAATTTGGAGGTATAGTATATAAAATTGTCATATGCAAGTCCACCCACCCAGAAATCACATCCCCACAGTGATATTAATTCCAAATTATATAAGCCTGCCTTCCATGGCGGCCACCTTCCTTGCAATATATCTTATGGTGGTACTACAACCTTCCAAGTATTCCATCTTCCACAGTGGAGATACTCCTATTTAACTCAGTCTTTCATGACGGAGTTCCTCCTGTCAGTGTCTCAACACTGAAACCTCTACTCGGGGTATAGAGGTATTACCGCTGGAACCCTGAGCATCTCCTATATATTCTGTTTGTATATAAGACTAGTAGTTACACTGTAATTCGCTAGTCTGAGAATCGACAAAGATAATCTCTTATTGAACTCAATCCCCAGTGTTCAACAGTGATATACCAATCATCACTCATTCCCATCTCGGACTTCTTCCCATCATCTGAAGTTGCGACCATGCGGCAGACAGATGATGTAGCACATAAGCTGAAGCCAAGGTTGTTCCACAAGTTCACTTATCTCCAAGTCCATCCTATGGACTTTCACTCCGGTGTGAACCACACCTAACAAAAATCCACATTGTAAGTGGAAATCTTGTCACTAGATTTCATATAGAGATTGTCCAGCATATTGGCTGCTTCACTGACAGAGTCCAAGAGACCAAAATGTTGATATAGTTTGTCAACAAAAATGTTCCAATTAGAGAGCCAATCTTGCAGAATACTCTGGTTTTTCTAGTTAAAGCTCACCTCAAACTAGTTTTAGGCTACTTTAGTAAGATAGGTCATTGTGAAGTTGATTTTTGCAATGTTTGTGTTGAATTGTGTAGGATTGGCATGGAAGTAGAGATGATATTAAAACAGGAAATTATTGAGCTTGTTAGGCTCAGTACCACTAAAAGTGTTGGAGGATGCAGGCTTTAGTTCTCCTTGAATTAGAATTGGGACTGGGAGTTTGATTAGCATTAAGCATATTAGTAAGTCAACTAAGTACATCAGCCAACTGTTCATTAGTGTTATCACTCCAATGGGGTTTTGACTGTGAGCGAGTAAAAGAAGTAGGTCTATTAGCTGTTAAATTAGTAATAGAATTAGTAGTGGGAGCATCCTCCCAATTAGGATCATTGTCTACAGAGACGATACTTGGGCTAGGAATAGGCAAAGCTATCCAGCCAGGTTAAATGATATTAGATGGAGACCTTGGAAATGATCAGCCTCTTTGATAAGTTCATCTTGAGCATTATAGAGTATTTGGCAGATAAGCAAGGTGGTCACTAAAATGTGAAATAGTGTTGAAGAGTATCCCAAGCAGTGGGACCAGAGTTGATATTGAAGAGTTACAGCAAGAAGAGGCCATCTAGGCTTTGAAGTACAAAGAGATTATTTTGCAGATAGGACTGCAACAGAGGATTTAGCAGATAGAACTGTTCAAAAGTGACAGCAGACTTGGGAGTCTGATAATACTGTCAGGTGTGGTTAACACCAGAGGTGAAAGTCCACTTTGTGGACTTGGAGATATATAGACTTGTGGAATAACCTTGACTTCAGCTTTTGTGCTATACTGTCTGTTTACCATATAATCACAACTTCAGATAAGAGAAAGTCCAAGATAGGAGTGAGTAGTGATTGGTGTATTGCCATTGAACACCGGAAATTAAGTTCAATAAGAGTTATCTTCTTTGATTATTAAACTAGTGAATTATAATATAACTACTAGTCTTATATACAAGGACTGACTATAGAAGATGCTTGGGGTTTCAGTGGTATAGCCCCTATTGCCCTGAGCAGAGATGGAACACTGAGTCAGATAAGGATATCCCTATCATGAAAGACTATTAGGCACAGTTCATACCAGAGATTAAAGTCCACAAGATGAACTTGGAGATGTGTGGACTTGTTGAATAACCTTGGCTTTAGCTTATGTACTGCACTGTCTGTCTGCCATGTGATTGCAACTTCAGATAATAGGAAGAGGTCTGAGATGGAATTGAGTGCTGATTAGTGTGTTGCTGTTGAACACTAGGGATTGAGTTCAATAAGAATTTATCTTTGTCAATTATCAGACTAGCGAATTACAGTGTAACTACTAGTCTTATATATGAGTTCCTACTATAGGAGATGCT
>Ga0157364_1003912_pt1 | contig 14664 bp, 7 predicted proteins | sample AttsexASBM2_FD_111476 | JGI IMG/M metagenome (GOLD analysis project Ga0157364, IMG submission 111476) | Fungus gardens microbial communities from leaf cutter ant in Ribeirão Preto, State of São Paulo, Brazil - Atta sexdens ASBM2 | ecosystem: Host-associated > Fungi > Mycelium > Unclassified ... | reverse complement strand
TTGAAAGACAAACAGCCGCAATACAACGAGAGACACGATAAAGTGATTTTGCAGCATGACAATGCTCGACCCCATGTTGCGAAAGTGGTCAAGACATACTTAGAAACATTTAAATGGGAAGTCCTACCCCACTCGCCGTATTCTCCAGACGTTGCTCCCTCTGACTATCATTTGTTTCGATCAATGGCACACGGCCTGGCTGATCAGCACTTCCGGTCTTATGAAGAAGTAAAAAATTGGATCGATTCGTGGATTCGCCTCAAAAGATGACCAGTTTTTTCGACGCGGAATTCGTACGCTACCCGAAAGATGGGAGAAAGTAGTGGCCAGCGATGGACAATACTTTGAATCATAAATGTAATCAGTTTTTTACAATAAAGCCTCAAATTTCGGAAAAAAACGGCGGAAGCAAAGTTGTACACCTAATATTAAAAATGCAATAATAATATTAAGAGTTACAATAAGAGTATATTATGATAAGAATATATTATTCTTTCATATCATGTAATTTTAATTTCATTTTTTATCTTTAATTTTTTGGTATTTTACTTTTCAATACTTATACATTGCTTGCTTCTTCATATATCACTTTTATATCTTTTTGTATCTTTTGTATTTTTTTTAGTCTAACATAGAAACAAATATTTTTTTAGATCAAATTCAGTTTTATTTTTCAATATAGTCTCCTTTTAAGTCGATACATTTTTCCCAGCGATGCTTCCACTCCTTTAACCCATTCAAATAATAGTTGATCTTGCTCTGCAAAATAAGTTTCTACAGATGTGATGTTTAATTCTTCAGTTAGTATATGACAAACACGTTCTATCGATATACCCACAGCCTCTGCTATCTCTCTAACCTTGATTCGTCAGTCATCCAGTACATTTGTTGAATTTTTTCGGTGATGGTCGCAGTTCGGTTATCGGTGATGGTCGCAGTTATTGGCCGTTCTGAACGCTCATCATTAGTCAAGTTGGTACGACCACGTTTAAATTCAGCTATCCAAATTTTCAGTAAGTAATGATAGGGAGTCTCCGCGAATAGCTTCCAACTTGGCTTTAATTTTCGCAGGCGTATTGCCTTTTAAATATAAGAATTTAGTCATGGTGCGATATTCGTTTTCTTCCATTTTTATAAAAACACCGACATCGACTGATACAAATGACAAAGCGACATCGACTGTTAAATAAAGCGTTCCAAATAACTAATTTTCACAGGTATCTTTCAAAGCAATGCTGGAATTTACTTGCAACCAAAGGTGGGGGGAGGGGAGCAAACTAATTTTTTCCGCCTAACGCCACAAGTTTAACTAAGGCACTATGAGTATCCGCCATTTTTATTCCTTTTCCTACTTCTTGCTGTGTTCGTCGCTGAGCTGAGAAAGTTATGGTTGTACAGTTGTTATATAGGTTACATGATAGCTTTTAAGCTATTGGAAATCTTGTAGCTTCGTATTTCTGCACTTCGAAATTTTACCATAAGACTAAGAGACGAAAAGAAGAATATAAAAAAACTGAAATATTATATATTAACGAAGGCAAAAAATTTATGAAATGTCTTGTTGCGTTGTGATAAACTATCAATAAAAGATCAAAAAAAGATATTCGATTATTTGAATTTCCTGCGGATAATATTCGTCGACAACTTGCTGTATTGCTGTAAAATAAATACATGACTTGTGAATAAACAATATACAATATAATTATCACTATAAATGAATATTACTAAACACACTAAACATGAATTTTTCTGTATATGATTTTATTCATAAATATACACCAAGCTTGAATAAATTCTTGAATAGTTGTTAATAATAAATTTATTTTTAATCGTGTACAGTGAAAATTTTGTAGGGAATAAAAAATTTTTAAAATTTTCAATAACTTCTTGATCTCTATCAATAGTATCTATAAGGCCTGTATTTATAAGGATAATTTATGTCTCTGAAGAGGATTCAAAAATGAGTTGAAACATGTAAGTAATATGTTTATATAATAAAGTTATTTTAATAAAGAATTTTATTATATCTGTATATTATTTGCACAACGATTACCACACCTGATTCCTATTGCCTTATTATCGTCATTTCTTTTGGAAAAAATTAATTTTTTTCCAACTTTGACACTTTGTATCTTTGAAATTAAGCCAACAAACGTCATGAAATTTTAGTTTCAAATTTGTGCGAGCAATAACTTCTTAAAATCTTTTAGTGTACTTTAGGATACATTTTTGAAGGGAACCATCACTGCAATATGATGCAAATTTCAAATTTCAAATTGCTGATACTAGCAGCCTCTCATGAATCAATAGATAATATCAATACTCGAACTTAAAATCGCATATGCACAATTAATAAAAAAGAATATTTTAATTCAAAACATTCTGATATTTTGAAAATAATTTGTACATAAGAATAATTGTACTCTCTCTGTTTTAGATTTAAAAATCTCAATAAATCAAATGTAACACTTGAATTGAGTCTTAAGACTTGGATCATGGAATATTATGTTATAATAATTAATCTAAAATGTAAAAAAATACATATATATATATATTATACATTGCTTATTTTATACAGAAAATTTCACTCAATCAAATTTTTGCACACTAACATATGACTTAAATTATATATAAAAGTTGACCATAAAAGTAAAAATAATATAATTTAATGATTCTTTTGTATACACACATTATTTTTAACAAGTAGACTTGCATACAGCGCATTCCATTCGCACATTCCTGTCCTATATCTCTTCTTTATCAACCAAGTACGAGCTTTACAACTAATGTCAAGATATTGAAGAATATCAGAGGAACTGAAAATTAATATATTACGTAAAAAAGTTATACAAAAATCACAACGTTAAATAGGCATAAGTCTTTCATTATAATTACCCCTCATCACAGTTCGTATGGACTTGATGAGATTTAATATTTGCGACTTAGCTGTCGGAGGTTCTCCAAATCCTTGTACATTTTGCCACGACGCCCAACCAACTGTAAAATAAAGTGTAATAATTTATAAACTGTAATAATGTAATATTTTATAAAGCATAATAACTAATAAAGTGTAATAATTTTTTTACTAATCCTTGACTGATTATAAACATAATAAATTTAGAGAAGTAACTTTATTCTTCAAAATTGACAATTATAACCTATAATATTTCTTTTTTTTACGTTAAAAAGATATACAATTATAAGTTAATTTAAATAAATAAATATAATGAACGCGTGCTTAATTATCACCTTTCGCAAGAAATCTTTCCTCGTTTAGAACACAGACCGCATTCAAACATAACAGAGTTGCTTCAAAGAGTGTCCACAACGTGAACGCCATGTTGCTGAAATTGTCATGAATTATCATGTCAGCATTACCGACTATTATTGACGTATTTTTTATGAAAGGTTTGTTCGCTTACTGCATTTTACATCATGTGTTTCTTCTTTCTCTTTGCTTTTTTTACAAACTACAAATAATTTTTGAATTATTAATAAATTGTATTCTTTCTTAAATTGTTGATAAAACAATTTTACTTACTTTATCACCTTATCTAATTATTTATACTTATTTTTTAACAAATTTGATTCATTTAAATGTTATTTAAATTGCATAAAACTGCAAATTAATTGATTAATGTAAACGAAGAATGCTATATCACAACAGTATACATTTGATTTTTCTGTGAATTTAGTGATTTCTTGCCTTTTCCTATCTTCTATGTTCGTATCATTGTGAGTCTCTTTTTTCCTTTTTTACAAGTATTTCCATACATATATTAATCCTATAATAATAAATCCGATAAAACTAACATATTAAATAAGGGCAAACATAAAAAGAGATGTAAATGAGAATGTAGATTAAAATACTTTTAATTTTTTTTACATTTATCATACATATGATTCGGGGAATTCGAACGTAACGTCCCGTCCAGTCAGCTGCTTGTAAACTGAGGCGAAGGTGTCGACCTGTTTAAAGATATCAAAGTATGTAACAAATTATTATCAAACAATAGAACTAATATTTTGTATAAAATAAAGGAAAATAATTACCTTATGCTCGATATTTGTTTGTTCGTTTTTATCGAGATGAACTTTAATAAGCTGTGATCCATCAAGTTTGACTCTAATACGCTTACCAACAATTTCTACAGGATATACTAAATCCTCCAATATCGCATCATAAACTGAAGTCAGCGTACGGCTGAAAGAAAACGTATCATAGAACATCACACAGTTATATGCAATATCAACATTGACAATTTCATTCATGCCATATAAATATAATTGTTTTATTCAACTGAAGTATGTCCTTTTGCAAGAAGTTTGACTTCTTGCAAAATTTTTCCTCTCTTTTTTTCTTTCCAATGAAAAGAAAGAGAAAAAACATGGACCATATAATAGTTCAATTAAAAAAACTTCTAATTTTAACAAAACATAACTTATATTTTCAGTTTTTTTTACTTTCTTACCTTCTAGGGCGTTTCTGCTTGTTCTTGGTTCGTGTTTTCCTCGTCGGCTTGGGCAAGATTTTACGTTCGCCGATGAACATCACATGCTTCCCAGAGAACTTTTTCTCTAGTTCACGTACCAGCCGTGTCTGAATTTTCTGGAATGCTTTCAGCTTCGGCATAGGTACGTATATAATAATAGACTGTAAGAAAACAGAGTTCTGTCTTAAAATAGTTTCTTGAAGGAATATTACAAAAAGACGTTAAAGTGTAAATGCTTTACTAAAATTAATTAATTTGCATATAGTTGCAAGTATGTAAAGTCATTATAAAAATAATTTTAATATAAAAGAAATGTGGTTCTATACAAGAACAATCATTCGTAGTTTCGAATTTTGAACTCTCAATCCTGACCAACATATTTCATGAATTCTTATTTTTATAAGAAGTTGATTGGTTGATTGGTTGGATTATAAATAAAAGAATATGATAAACAATAACCCACTTAAGAACTCATTCAATTTTCAATTGAAAATAAAAAGTAAACTTGACTGTTAAAACCTATTCTACAATGTGCTCTTTGTTTCATATTTCTTGTTTTTTATCTTTTGCTTTTTTCTTCTTTGCAACCGTTTTATTAACAATTGTATTTCTTACTATGTATTTCTTATTTCTTTCGAAGTTCGTTAACTTTTATCTCAAACGATATAAAACAAAAAACTGGATAAGAAACAAAAAGACAAGATGTAAAAAATTGCAAAAAACAGAAAACAGGAAACAAAAAGCACATTGTAGAATAAGTTTTAAATCTTATAATAAACAAAAAATTATTAACATATTGAAGAATGGAATCAGATAACAAGCAGATTGCAAGAAACGAGACTTCACCTTCTTATTATTCGTTTCAATTTCCTTCGCTTTCGTGATGTAGAGTTCTCTCAATTGCGATCTTAGATCGCTGTTCATCTCCAATTCGAGGAGGGCTTGAGAAACGCTAACCTCGAACTGGTCGGGCTCGGCCCCATTACTTTTAATTATCTTCGCATTCGTCGTCAACATCTGGAAAGATTTTAAAATCAAAAAATTAATTTGTATCCATAAAAAACACGAAATTTATTAGAATTCTACCATAATTGCACGATATGTGTGATTTCAAGAAGAAAATTTGTTATATATTTTAAAGCTTAAAAAACACTTATCATAAATATTTTACACATTCCTCAAAGTTCTAAAAGCCATATTAACTTAAAATAAACTTCTCAAAAAAATATACTTTGCCAAGACTCATCCTTCCTAAGGAATTCTTGCCCCTTGGTTTCTACCAGGATGCGGCTAGAACAACGTGCTCGACAGAGGACGGAGAAAAGGCTTAAGTCCATATCGGCGCTACTTGAGAATTAAAGATGCGACCAATCGGGACGAAGCAGAGTGAAATCAGCGTCATTTGATTGGTCGAAATCTAATTTCCCATTTATGAGTCTCATTCTCAATCTAGGCTTAAGCTAAAATACTTAACCTAAAATAAATAACTTAAAATAAATTTTAAGAGAAAAGAGAAAAGAAAATTCTCGATTATTTCGCGTTTTCATTGTTGCTTCATTATCGTTTCCTTTTTTCTTGCAAAGTTGAGATCATGCGGATGAAAATGCAAAAGCAAATCTTTTATCATCTGATTTGCTTTGATTTATAATAAAATCAATTGTAATCGGAATTGTAACAAAGCTCGTAATTAATTCAACGAGAAAGATTGTATTTTTTAACCATCAGTTGCGACTTTTCCAGCGTTACTTTGTACATTACATTTAAATTTAAAGAATATTGTTATAACATATACTGTATATAATAATGTAACATATTTTATAAGTATAATAAAAATATGCGTGCGAAACTTGTATTTTGAGGTTATGTCAACGCGGCATTTTCGTATCTGACTCGTCAATTTTTTAGTAAATGAAATAAATCTATATGTTAATTGGCCGATGAACAGAACAAAGATATGTTGACTCAAAATTCTTCTTAATTACATTTGTGATTCGCAATATTATTTACGATTACCCCTTTTGTAACGGAATTTGTCAATTCTAGTATCAATAGTTAATTACACAGATTGTTCTGACAGATATATTGTAAACCCATTGTAATAATATAAGAAAAATAAGTAGTTTCATTTTGTGACATTAGTGCGTCTTGTTCGACATCTTTCATTGTGAGAAGAGATTAGGAAATAATTTTGTCATTACAGGTAAAGACAAGCCAAAATTTGAATAATATAGATAACTGATTTAAGTAAATCTTTTATACAGTTTTTGTTCTTGTAAGAGGTTTGTGATTAGTTTTCGAATGTGTACTCGAATACTTTAAGAGCTAATTTTTCTTGTCTCAAAAATGGCACTTGTTATCTGTAATTTTGTCTACAGGCAATACATCAGATTTGTATCAATATCTACGATGTCTGCATCATCATCTATGGATGAACGTATGTTGAAGGGAATACGGAAGGTGGTACCAAGTTTGATCAATACCAAGTACAAGGGTCAAGATGGCATAATTGGAATCTTTGGTGGTAGCATCGAATACACAGGAGCACCGTATTTCGCAGCCATGAGTGCGCTAAGAACCGGCGCTGATCTTGTTCATGTATTTTGCATAAAGGATGCTAGCATTCCTATCAAGTCATTCAGTCCAGAGCCGATAGTTCATCCAGTTCTGGATCAGCAGGATGCAATAAAACAAATAAAACCCTGGCTTGATCGTCTGCATGTTATTTTGATAGGACCTGGACTTGGCAGAGATGAGAAGATATTCAAAACGATCATTGAATTGATAACGATCTGCCGAGAGGCAAGGAAGCCACTGATTATCGATGCTGATGGTTTATTCCTAGTCTGTCAGAAGCCAGAAATCATAAAGGATTATCCTGGAGTTATCCTAACACCTAATGCAATGGAGTTCAGTCGTTTGATCAAAGCAATACTCGACAAGACTGTTCCACCTACTCCTATAGTTAAAGTTTCTGATGTGAAGCATGTGGCGGAAACTCTTGGGAAAAGTGTCATAATTTTATACAAGGGAGCAAAGGATGTGATTGTAGATGGTCACAAAGGCACCGAGACTGTATCATGTGCATTGGCTGGTTCTGGAAGGAGATGTGGTGGACAGGGAGATCTCTTATGTGGTTCATTAGCAGTATTTTGGTGGTGGGCTATCTCTGCAGGAACTAGCGAATGTGCCTTGTCTCCTTCAATAGTAGCATGTTATGCTGCATCAAGATTAATCCGAGAATCTAATGCATCAGCCTTTAAAATAAAACAGAGGGGAACGTTGACTTCGGATATGCTGGAACAGATACAGCCAATTTTTAGCAAGATCTTTGAAACTCATTGCGACAAGTAGTAACGCACAAATGCATTATAATCTTCTCTTTTAATTGCATTACTCCTATATATAGCTGTTTTTTTATCTTATCAATATTATTACATATTAATATTAAGTGAAAGATAATTCGGATAAGTATCAATAATTATATTACCATTTCATATTATTGTGGATTTTAGAACTTCCTCGTTTATTGGAAGAGGTCGAACTCGAAGCATTGATTCTTGAAGCGTATACATTTATATATAATATACAAAATTTTTTAGTGGATTAGTGATATTACATAAATTGAAATATATATATATATATGCATTTAGAAAGTTGGCTTCAAGAAAATGTACACTAATAAAAAATAAAATGTACACTAATAAATATACTTGTTTTATCATTTACAATGTTTATATAAATTTTGTTAAAAATTTGAAAGTTTATAAATAAATATTTTTATAAAATTATATAGTTTATATATTTATTGATATTAAATTCTCTTAATGTAGACATATATACATAAGCTACTCGACTAAAAGCGTTAATTTTGTTTTATTAATTGTTTATTATAAGATTTGTATGGTAAGAATAATTAGAGCTTGCTCTTACCAGTCCTTTTTGTATATACATATTATTTATTATATTTTAAAACAAAAATCAACATCCCTATATATAAACTAAATATAATACACATTAACTTATATGAATTATTGTGATATTTTTAAAGTATCATAATCCTCTCAAACATTTCGCCTTGAGTCTGTTAGGAATAGATCTTAAGATATTTTACAGGCACATACAGTTGCATTAAGATAACAAGCATACTTTGTTATTTATTTTACCACATACAAGCATTTCTCACAATCACACGCATACATATCTAGCTTTGTTATCTATAGTTATGTTAAGTTACCTAATTATCATACGCGCGTATATATTATATATAGTTGATCATTATACACTGGTAGTTTATGAGTATTGAAACGTACAAATGGACTGCGGCAATCTTAGACATGCCATTAAAATTTTACTTGCAAATCAGAGCTCGCACCATTAATTATCACAATTAAATAGATCAAATTCGCAAGATATTTTTTCACTTTCCTGCATTTCTATGACAATGCTATTTTTTATGTTTTAAAATAATAATTAAGATTGGATAAAAATGTCACTAAGAATTTTATCCAATCTGCGATTCTGTCACTGTTTACAGACAGCAATCTTGTATAGCACTACATGTACCATCATGTTGTACACTGTCATATAAATATGTGTAATTTTATTTTATTTTTCTTTTACTTGCTTTGCCAAACTATGATACCAATTAAAATCGCCAATATGACTACTGCGATCACTACAAGAAAACACTTCTTCTTGCGTAGCTTAGTCTGATACATACTCGCTTGCCTTACTTGAGAAGCGCCTTCGTTAACAGATACCTCGGTTCTTTCAACTGATGCTTCTATAGAATCAATCACCTCTCCTTGATCATATACCAAAGCTCCAAGATCTTTGAATATTTGATTAATATCGCTAATATTACTCTGCAAAACGATTAACATATATACATATAAATGTATTCCCATATAAGTCTTTTTAACAATCTTGAAAGCACTTACCTCCAATTGCCTTATACTAGCTTCCTGTTCCTCTAACATTCGTAAATTCATCTGTTCTTGCATCTGTTCCTGCTGCTGTTTTGCATGATCACTTCCATATGTTCTACTGTCTTGCAACTCAATAAGAGTATCCTGTTTCTTTTCTCCAAATGGCGCAATACCTGCACTAGCTTTAGCCTTCCTGACCATTTCTTTTTCCTTAGAAGCAGCTAGCCTTTGTACAGCCTAGATTCATAAACATATAATACAGCTTAGATTTATGAACATGTAAATTCATCAAAATATATTTATCAAAATATAGTAATATATATCAAAATATATTGATATTTACTTGAAAAGAATTCAATGCAGTGGTAAATTCATCTTGAAGGCGTTCCCTCTGCATTTTTCGCTGTCTTTGTTCTCCAGGGCTCGTAGAGCCAGAGTTATTCGCTAATATAGCCAAATCTCGAAGATGAACGCTAGTATCCTTCGCCAGTTGTTGTGTGTAATGCTGTATTTGATGCCTACAAAACAATAATTTCTCATTTCCGTTTATTTGGATATATTAAGATTTAATTTAGGTTCTTCCTAATTTTGTATGTAACTTTAATCTCGATTCAACTCACTCATTTTTTTTTTAATTTTTAGAACTGGAAAATAATGAAGAGTAAGTTAGCGATTAAACCAGTGTCAATAAGGGCCAATTTTATCATTTCTGGTTAGCTTAATTAGTCAATTATGTGTTAATTATGATGTCAATTCTGCTTAACCGCAAATGCTATGAGGCCCGATTCCGCCATGAATCGATTTCGTCATCAATTTAAAATTAAGACTTAGAAAAAGATAAATAGTAAGTTAAATTAAAATTAAAATTAATCTTATATTTTTCTTAAAATTATCTTTCTTAAAATTAAAAAGATAAAGAAATTGAACAAAGAAGTTAACAGTAATGAAACTCCTAGATTAGTAAATTCCAATGAAATAATGGACAGATCAAGTTGATCTGAAATTGTGAATCCATCCTAAATTAGCAACTAAAGAAGCAAAACTGAATTAAATCTTGTTATGTCTGTTTCTATCAACGTAAATTAACTTTAATCTTAATTCAACTCACTCATCTTTTTCTAATTTTTAGAATTGGAAAATGATGAAAAGTTGAACTGAGATTAAACTATACGTCTGTTTTTTATTCCCTCTGAACTGATGCAAGCAATAAGTTGAAATAAGACAAACGTATGTTTATTTTATTTCAATTTATTGTACTATGTATACCAGTTCATAGAATGCAGAATAAAAAACAGAGTCTTTGACGTAGAAAAGGACATTCATATATTTCTTATAACTTACAACTGATTCCTGAGTTCTTGAGAATCAGTAGAACTGCCCAGTTGATTGACCATTTTCTGCATGGAAGACACTATAAGCAAACATCAAAATAAGTATCTCGTATTTTTTAAACTAAACTTGTTAATTGCAGAATCTACCATTTTGTGATATCTTCAATATCGAAGTGCCAATTGATTGGGATAATCTGCCAAAGTCCTGTTCTCGCGCGGGACCACCGTTATGGTACGATGAAAATCCGGCATCCATCTTTGAACTGTCAGTGATGTTATTAGAAATTATACAAATTCAATTATTTATACGATATTATATAGACATTTTCGTAATGCGTACATTATATTTAATACACCAAAATTATAGTTCTTGAGTCTTTCTTTGGATCCTCGTGAATAATGTTAGATAGAACTAATCAATTATCGTAAATGTAAGTCACTCCTCAGCGTTTCTCTGCGATGAAACTGATGATGCAATGTGAATAATGAGGCTCGCGATCGAAAAATACGTCGCATCAACAATCGCTGTTTCTTAAGCGTGCAATCTCCTGTCATACGTATATACGCACTGATATGCACTTGTCAACACAGGATGACAAGTGGGTCGATCGCGCGATGAGTCACAAAGCTAGCGTAGCAACAGACTCCGTTTCTCGGTATCCCATGACATGTACGGCCGCAAGAATCGGAAAAATTCTTTGATGAGACGAATAATAAAAGCTTCTTCTCGCATTAATCGGTAACAATCAGACAAAACGGATCTCTCGAACGAAAGTCGCGTATTGGATCGTATTACCAGTCGAATGTCGATCGTGAGATCCGCTCCGAGCGACACAAGATATAAAACCCCGAAGTCTGACGGAAACGAAACTACCTTGGACTGCCTGAGGCATGTGACATCGTCCTTATCATCCCGTATTCAATACGAGAATTCCTCTTCTGTCATGGGTCTAGTTTCCACCGAGGGTTTAATCCGGATCAGAATATAAGAATCAACCAACTACAGTCGAGCATTCCCCTGTCGTTCGATTGTAACAGGGGAATATTCGACTGTAGTTGATTGGTTCTTCTCTACAATAGATGCATCAAAAAGCACGCTTGCTCACTGAGCTTTTGCATTTAATTGGTATATTCCATTAGATCTAAAAATAGACCAAACAAATACAAGAGCTCACTGAGCACTCAGTGAGCAGTCGTGCTTCTGGATGCATCTATTCTGGAGATTGATTCTGATATCTTCAAACAAGATGAAAATTACAAAAGTGAGCAAATTTACTAGATGTTGATCAATGAAATTATTAGTATTCTAGTAAAAAAATTCGCTTACTTTTGTAATTTTCATCTCGTTTCAAGATATAGAATCAACCCCCTGATTCGGATTAAACCTTTGGAAACTAGGCCATGGATGCATTCAGCAGATTCAACAGTTGAGTGAGAGCTCGATGTTATTAATGTATTCTTCTAGATCTAGAAGTCTGATTGGATGATCTAAAAGAATACACCAATAAGCGAGCGCTCACTCAACTGTTAAGTCCGCTGAACGCAATCACAGAAAACAGACTAAAAAGGTATTTTTTTTACACTGACGGTCATTGTGTTATGTGATTAAAATTAACGCTTGATATTTGTCAATTTTATTCACGTGGTCTATTTTATAGTACTAAAAATTATGCTAAAAATTATAAACTGTATTTATCTTTTCTTTTGAAGTTCACTGGGCGCAGCAAAATCAGCCAATCACATGTCCTATTTGAAATAGACATCGCCAGACATCCGATGTGATTGGATATTTCGATTGAATATTTATCTTTTTGCACCTCGTTATCTTCTCTCTTCTTCTTTCTACCGCACTGCGAAAAGTTGCAATACAGTGCAGCTGCGAAGGAGATCGCATGTGATCGCATAACCTCAAGTTCGCAAGAATTCGACTCGTGTGGTCTTTATGATGGAGCTTGTGAAATCGATTTTAGAAGAGAATGAAGGGAAAGAGGATTTAAGTAAATCGATAAAAGTTCACAAAAATGTGGAGCTCGACATCGATCTGGGAACTCTGCTCGCATCCGACTATAACGTTTTTAACACAAAAGCTCTAAAGTAATTTTGTATACACTGTAAGAAAACATTCCGAATTGGTTTCATTTCTGAAAAATATTTATAATGTGTTATATCTGTAGGTCAAAACCAAATTCATATTTGAAAGATCTAACAAGAGATAACGTACAGTTGCTGATCAATAAAATCTGGGAATTGTCAGTAGAACGAGTGGACGAAGCTATAGTTGCTAAGTTACCCAAACCTAACTATACATTGCCACGCTCACGTGTCATTCCGAAGCCCAAGCCTTTGACAAAGTGGCAACAATTTGCTAAAGAGAAGGGAATTCGAAGCAAAAAGAAAGGTAGATCCAAACTGAAATGGGACGAGGAATTGAAGGTTTGTTTTTACTTTCGAAACTATTCTGTTATATTTATATTTAAGTTATTAAAAATTATTGAATATATTTAAAGTATTTAAATTACTATTAATAGTTTAATGAAAATTAATTAATCATTCAGTTTGTCTAAAGATTCCTAAATCTTTTTTTTTCAGAAATGGATTCCAACATACGGTTACAAACGAGTAAAGGCTCAGGAACAGAAAGAATGGTTAATAGAGGCCAAGGGTGATACTAGCTCGACCGACGATCCGTTTGCTAAAGCTGAAACAGCTAAACAGGAAAGGCAATCCAAAAATGAATTGCAAAGACTTCGCAATATAGCCAAATCAAAAAATATCAAATTACCGAGAGTTGGTTTGCCTACCAGAGAACACTTTTCGAGTTCTCAACAGCTTTCTGAAGCTCTAACTATAGCACGTACGTCGACTTCATCTATTGGAAAATTCCAGTCTAGGTATGCTCTTTGAATATTGCAATTTTAATGCCATAACATTTTTTCTTTGAACAAAATAGTACAATGTAAAATTTTTACAGATTACCGAAAGAGAAAGATGCAAAAGGAATTGCCAAGGAAGTGACAGGAATGAAAAGAAAAAGGAAAGCACCTCCATTAAATGTTGTTGAAGAAAAACGTCAGAATAAAAATCTAGTGGATAGCGTTTTGAAAAGTAACACGAAAATTGTACGCGATGATTACTCAACAGGAATTGCAGAGTAAGTTTTTACTTGCACAAGTTTAATCTAGATTTATTGAGTATAATGTTTATTTGTGTGTATCTGCAGGATAAAGCAGTCTACAACAAGTGGTAGTAAAAAGAGGAAAGGCGCATTAAAAGCAAATAAAAGTAAAACTGCTAAAAAGCCGAAAGCAGGAAAAGGCAAGCGGGATTTGCACAAGAAGGTTGGCGGTAGAAAGCGAAGATAAATTGAGATATCTGTAACAATATCTAGTAATAAATCGCATTTTATGTTTATATTATAAGTTTTAGATGTATTAAACTTTTAAAGTAAAGATTTTAATAAAATCGAAAATAAAAAACGTTGAGAAAAAAATCAAGTTTGTATAAATGCAATATTATAAGATGAATTATATAAAAATTATAAAATCGTCAGGCCCTTTAATTATGACATTTTTCAAAAATATCAACAAATCTTTTCAATTTTTATTACTTAAAAAGATCCGTTTTTAAATCCTTTAGAAACTCTTTAGAATTTTCTTAGCACGCTAAAAGGCTCGTTTTTAACACTTTGTAAAGATAATAACCTAAATCTATTTTTTAAATTTCCTGAAAAATTATACGTATTTGTATTATATATTTATTATTCTCCATATAATATATCCGTATAATATTCATGACATTTCAAATTTACGCGCGTCTCAGTTCAGACAACCCTCAAGCTCCTCTTTTTCCATGAGGGAGGTGGCTATCGTCATTTTGTGTGTGTGTGGTGTGTGTGTGTGTGTGTGTGTGTGT
>Ga0157364_1003911_pt1 | contig 14664 bp, 9 predicted proteins | sample AttsexASBM2_FD_111476 | JGI IMG/M metagenome (GOLD analysis project Ga0157364, IMG submission 111476) | Fungus gardens microbial communities from leaf cutter ant in Ribeirão Preto, State of São Paulo, Brazil - Atta sexdens ASBM2 | ecosystem: Host-associated > Fungi > Mycelium > Unclassified ... | reverse complement strand
ACACACACACACACACACCCCAACACACCACCCCCCCACACACACACACACACACACACACACACACACACACACACACACACACACACACACACACACACGTATATATCCATACGTAATCACACACGTCAATTTATTCAATCATTTTTCACTTCGTGATCTCATCCTTACATCTGTCAGTTGAGCATGAAAGAAATTCGAATAGGTTGCTTCTAGTTTTGAATTTGCATGTCGATCGCGATCGATCTTGATCCCCTTTATCTCTTATCAATTCGGACAGCACTCTTCTTGACGGATTTAAGGCTTAATGATATGATCAGCCATTGTACTGTATTTCTACTTCAAACGTCTTCACTTTTCATGTCTATCGTTTCTACTTTTGAAAATCACGCGAAGTCTACGATAGATAGATATTAGATACTCGCCCATCGAGTTAATTCTGATCATTTAGTTTTCTGAGCCTAACATAAAATAAGTTTCTCTTGATAATACAATTCAACGTCGATAATAAAATGTCCGTGCATTATAAATCACGATTGTAACAGTGGTACTAATTATTTCCGTTTTTACAAATAGATTTTTCTACGATAATATTTCTAAAATTATATTTATAAATCTTCTTGTGCGTATATTTTTTTTAAATATAAAAGGACCAAAGTGTTCTCCGATTTTAATTCCATTAGGATATTTAATAATATCTATATGATTTTTTTCTTTATTGAATTATATGGACATTGCAAATCGCTCGAAAATATGAAGTTCGTGGTCTGTGCGAGTCGAGAGAATTAAGAGAGATTTCGAGTTTGTTAAATAGAAAACTGAGAGAAGTAGATTCTTTTTTCATATTGTCAGTATTAAAATATTTTTAATTCCAGCGAGATTTGTTCCTTACTTGTATTTATGTAATTGTCTCATGTAATAATGGTTGATAATTTTATTTATTATGAAAAAATCTATAGTATTCTATTTATTTGTAATAGTGTTCTATTATTATTTATTGTTTGCGCTATTAAACATACTCGTAATCTATTTTCCCTGTCGCTATTTTAACTCTCGAGTCATCTACATGTACACAACAATTGTTGTTTAAGCTGCAGTTTGTACTACGTGGAAGACGGATATCCGTGAGAGTGTCCAAGCGCCTTGAATTATACGAGCACCAAACATTCAGGTTACATACAGTTAGAGTACTCGGTTCGATCGATTTAGCGGATCAGAATTTAGTGCTCTAATCATTCTCCTGACATTCGTTTCAGTCTTTTGGAAAAGGGAGTCCGATTCTTCTCGAACTCTCGCTCGTCTACTCAGAATGAATACAAAAGTTTATCGAACGAAGAAGATTCATTGTTCCCGTATTGGATCGAAGATCTATGCCGAATGCTTCGACCAGATTGTTCTAAGAAGAATCTAGTCTTTTCTACTTCTAACGAATGAACATTTTGTCGCCTATAGAATCATGTATTCAGATATTTGAGCGAACGTTAATTCAAATATTTAATAAAAATAATGATTAATTATGTTCCTCCGTATCTCTATATTAAATCGTTTTGGTCGTCTAATGAATTGAGAAAATCGTCATTTAAATATCTACAAGAGAAAAATTTAGAATGTACATATTATAGCAGATATCAGATTCAATATTTATGAGTGAACTCTATTTTGAAAAAGTTTTAGCTACACAGTTGAAGAAAATTTATGTTAAGTTTACACATTTTTCACACGTGTCTTAAATGGTCCATTCAAATTTTTGTGTTATTTTAACAAGATGAATATAGAAAATATTATATAGATGTTATATAGATGTTATATAGAAAACATATAACATGAATATTATATTTAAAAAAATAACGCAAAAAATTTAATACTGACACAATTTGGAAGCAAATTGTGGAAGCATATTTTTGTCGATAAAATTATTATCTTAGAATTTACTTGTATTTAAAAATATTAATTATGTTTATAATATTTATTTACTTATTCATAAATTATTATTTTGAAACTAAAAAATTTTGAACATCAATTTAATACAAAATATTTAAATAATGTATTACTTTAAATCAACACTCGAATATGTTTAAAAATTAACACAAAAATTTTATTACTTTACAAGAATTACAGTTTCAATATAAATACAAAATGATTTTACTGTGTAACTAGTCAGATCGTCTGATTGTGAGAAGTGCAATTGATTTTGTTTCATTTCTCAAGATATTCTTTCATATAAATGCTTTCCTTATCTTCTATCAATTCGAATGATATTGCGGAATTGATACGAGATACGAATGGAATCGTTTATTCACTGCTATCACTTTCTCTTTTATCGAATGAAATTCTTATCTTATACAATGATTCTTGTTCTGTTATTTCTGTAGGATTATCGATTAGGGCAAAGACTGCGATGATGGCGATAGACATCAATGTAATGTCCCTTTATCACGTAAATACTGCGATTCTGCTGTTAAGCTCATTCGTGTGGTTTGCAAATCTTCTCTTTTCGTGTCGGTTTCTTAGCGCGGTGAAGTTAGGGGCTTATTTACAAATATATCAATAGAATAAGGAAATTATTTACGTCGAAATCTCCAAAAAATGATCGAGTAGGTATCAAGGAGACCGTACATAATATCGTGCTTTGATAAATCGGCTTATCAGCAATAGGATTTCACAATTAATTCGCATTTTTGGAGTTTATTAAAATTGTTCTTTCGACACGAATCATACTGATAATTTTCGGCGAATCCATTTTAGAATGGTTTCTTTTTAGAAAGTAATATTAGACCAGTAAACTCTAACATACTGGAAAGCTTACAAGGGGAGAGAGATTCTGCTCAACATGAGCGAGTCAAGAGAGATAGTTCCATACGAGGACTATTTTCTCACTCTTACATGTGTTATTTGTGCCATGGAACGTAGGAGCAATATAGAATGTAATCCCAGACGTTAAATTTAAAGAGACAGATTTTTAGTACACTATCAATTTTTGTTAACAGAAAAGCAACAATATTCACACAGAGTTTCTAATATCTAATAATTGACGGCCAAACCGCCGTCAAAAATAGAACAAAGCCTGACATGTTTTGTCAACAAATTGAGATAGCAGAAACCGAGCAAGATTTACAGCTTTTGTCTAATTTCTGTTGTCAATCTGCCATCAGATTACCGTGCGCAGATGTTGCTTGGTTTCTGGCACAGCATGTCAGCAAATTTTGTCAATAGATCCTGAGCTTAATGCGGACACAGATAACTGTGGATCTACAGTAAAAATCTAAATTTGTTGCCAATCTGCCAATCAGCAAATTGCTAGCATTTCATTATTTGGGATGTCAGATAAATAAAGAGCATAATCCCTAACTCGATTGTTTTGATGATTTCTAGTACGTTACAGTTCTAGCGTATTATAAACTTACACAATAGCGTTGTGTAAACTGTATGGAATCGCCAATATTATACCGACGAAATAAATTCGTACAAGGCTAACTAGAACACTGACCGTCGATAAATGACGAAGTAACTTACTACTGTTTATTAGCCTTATTATGAGTATCTGTCTGTCAACGTCTTTTTCTTTAATTGTGATCCTGTAATATCGAGGATACTCGAATCTATATACCGTTAGTATTATATACCGTTAACTTTCCGAAATATACCCTGAAATCGATACAGATTATGTGCGTATGAATTGTCATGTACGTATTAATGTAGCAATTATGTTCGGATTAGAAAAGTTCTGTCCGTTTAAAGTTACCAATTTCTACTTCTTATTACGTTGCCCAACGGATTTTTCTCCTTTAAAACCATTTTTATGACTCGATGTCTTTTTCGATCAAATGAAATACGCCGGATCGTTCTCCGCAATGGCATCAAGCCTCGATAGTTGACTTTTGGGCCGCTGCGGAATCCCACCGGTCTTCCATATGACCTCACGGGACCCCTTGCGTCACATATAGGTGGGTTTCACCTTATAGGCCCGCTTCCACACTTCGCACAGGCATACGGTGCTGTGGAACCTGTAGAAGATCGCCAACGGCATCGAGACATGAGTAATAATCGTCCACGCCCACAGGCCATAAAAGTGCAACTGCACCGGATGCGACTCCGCCCGTGACTTCTCCAGTGTGTTAATCGCCCACATAGCCAGATTCGTCACCAATAGAAACGTTACGATTTCTCTGCCTGGTTTCCTGCGTATCTGCTCGGCGGTGGCGACCGTGCGCCTCGACGAGTCTAGAATAAAAATGGTCTGGCAGGTAGTCTGGACGACGCTGGCCAGAGCGGTGACTAGCACTAGGACCGTGTGTTTTTGCAGAGTGAAGTGGCCGCCGATGATGGTGAAGGTAGAGTAAATGAACATGCCGGTCTGAGCGGCCACCAGGAGGATGTTATCGAGCTCCAGATTTCTGCCGCCATCGTAGCGCAATTTACGCATCTGGAACATGCCGATCATCGTCGCCAGAGTCGACATTCCGTAGAGCGTCAATTCGCAGACGTTCACTTCGGTTACGGCGAGGCTGACCAGTTCGGGCCGTGAAATGAGAACGAAGAAGAGGATGAGGGAGATTATGGTCAGCACTAGAATCAAAATGCCCACGAAGAGGCCCTTGTGTGCGCGGGCGCAATCCACGCTATAATGATGAGGCGATTTCCTGCGAATAATTGAAAGTTTTTTCATTTAAAATTCATGAATTCGTGACGTACATAAGTTTTAGTGCCATTTGTTATGCGTTTCATTGCGTTAGAATATTATTCACAATCGACTCTCCGATAAGCTGCGCGCACCAGCGGAATTAGTTCGTGAACTGGGTTGTTATTCGCGTACTTGTGTATGTAAGTATGTATTATTGCTATAGCTGTAGGCGTATATTATTACTATAACGTAGGCGAATGTATTGTTACTATACCTATAGGCATGTGTATGATGACGCGAGCCCGGCGGTGTTGCAGGCTTCGTGAAGCCAACTTTCGATATGTTTTTCCACATTACATATAAAATAGCCGCGCAGATCAAACTGTATTCTATCGTGCACGGAAAAAGGAAAGGACTGGCGTCTTGTACCAACGATCCCATTATATTCGTCCTTCTACATTCGAACATGTGATGAGGTCCTTTGAGACCGCGCGGTAATCGTACGTGTTCTCCGTGATGAGAATGCATGTGACCACCGAGATGAAGTCCTTTCGAACCTGAAAATTCGAAAGTTAGATAGGTTTATTAGATAGAATTATAATGGAAGATTATATTCGATCGCGTTTACCTAGTCTGTGAGAAATTCTGAGGGAGTTGTTCTCCGGATTGTAAAATGTGAGGATCTCGTGTTTTGTTTCTTGCACGAGAACGTTCAGCCAAACTGATAGATTCGTGCCGATCATATGCATTAGTCCGAAACGTGCAACAACGCGATGACGATAAACCTTCATCTGCTGGAATATAAGGTTTTACTATAAAAATAAAATTTATAATTTGCTCTCTCTATTTACATATTTATATCAATTTTTAAATATATACATATATATATTTTTTAATACATAATTTAAATATATATATTTTTGTACTGAGTGTTATATAGATGCATATATGGTTGATTTTAATGACAGAGGAGAAAAGAAGTTGCAAGTTACCTGCAAGTATATATCCTTTTCATCAGCAATTTTTTAAATAGAAATTTTTTGTGTTAATGCTTTTAAATGTTACATAAATAAGAGTTAAGTCGATAAGAATGTCGTTAATATTAAAAGTAAAAAGAATAATACTTTATAACGATGGGGCACTAGAGCGTTTAAATAGTCACGGTCTACTGTTGTTCTCAGGGTTGTTCACCCCTCTGTTTCATTAACCCCGTAACCGACGAGCTTGTGTTAGCTCGGTACTTCCGTCAGTGGATTTCCTATCGAGTTTTCCAATATAACATGTGCAGCGATTCTCAAGAAATGCAGTAATTTTCTATATACTATCCTAATAATAAACAAGCTAAAGTTATTTGTCGCATTTTGACGTCAACTTGTTTGCTGGATATATACATATATAATAATTTTCTTATAAATTTTATTGTTATTAATATTTACTATTATACTTTTTAAATTATTTTCAAATGGATTTTGCTTCAATACGGTTTTAATTCAAAATTTAATTGTAAAGATACATAATAAAATATTGAAAATTGATAAGTTGCAATATAAAGTGACCCTCGATATTCTCGCCCAGAAAAATTAAACTAGAAATCGATCAAGAGTTTGTCATTAAAAGAAAGGTCGCAAGTCATGAGAACGGTTTACACAGATATCAGTGCCTACTCACCTCATTGTTTAGGAATATGAAGTACATTTGGATGAAGATGAAGGCCATTCTCGTGGCAGGTGTGAGGGCCAGCATGATGTTGTGACATTTAGTGTTTTGTTCCAACTCAAAGTACTGGCCGAATTCCAACCCGGAGTAGATCATTGAGCCGATGCCGAACGCCACGGCACCCATTCGTAGATAGAAGCTACCATAGTGCTGGACCGGACGTACCGGATTCACGTGCGGGCATCCGCTCTCAGGCGCGTCACTGTCGCCGCCGGCGCCGCTCGACGATCTCGATGAGTCCAGATCACACACGTCTTTCTGCTTCTCTGTTCCGCGAATTTACGATTTATGGAGAATCGGTTAATTGCAATCGGTTGTTACGCAGCAACAATCGTCGTCATTTCATTTGAGATCGGCATCGCCTCCGATGATCGCTCTCATTTTGACGATCGCTACTGACCGAGAGAGGAATTTTGACGAGAATCAAATGAAGCGAGGTCATCATGATGATATACATAATGTTGCGTAACTGTGCGCGTGAATGTGGATTGATCGGTTTGTAAGGCTGCGATTGTCAAAGCAATGGTCTGATTGTTGCAAGCTTTACCTACTTCTGCACGGAAAAGGCCAGTTTTGTTAAAGTATCTAAAAAGCTTTAGCTTGATACAAACTTGAAAATAATTTTGTTGAACCATAAAAATAATTATATATAGGACACTTAATAGATAAATGAAAAGTAAAAGATTAAAGTTACTACTAATCATTAAAGTCTACTAATCATTGGTGGAAACGAGTATTAATGAGCTAACGAAATTATTTTTAGATCTGTATTTAGCTAAACTTTTAGATACTTCAGCAAAATCATTCTTTTTGTATACGCGTGAATTCAAAGAATACTTGCTCGTAACAGTCGAATCGATATTTTCTATGAGTCGGAAATATTTATTACGATAGATAAGATACGAGGATGCTAAATTTTTTACGTGTTTTTGGACTCACTTGATTTCGTCTTGCTGTCCCCGAACAGCATGGCGTACATGTATACGAGGAAGATCATGCTGCCGAAGTAGAGGTAGAGATAGAAAGCCTCGTAGAAAGACGGCGGTATGTACGTGGATATTACTTCCGCCATGGGAAAGGCGATCCCCATAACAACCAGAAGTTTCCCGTACAGCGCGCTCAAAGTGGTCGCCAGGGCGTCGCTGCATCAGAAACGGAAATTGAAGCTGAACGAAACGCGGAATCACGTCGCGCGCGGAGGATTAAATCCTCGCTCGAGGAAATAGATCCATCTCCGGCTATACTTTGAGAAAACATACTATTCCTCTTCAGTTGCCAGCTTTACTTGCCATCTATCAAACGGATCTCTATTCAAAATGTACTGACAAGGTGTTTTATAAATCTGCTAGTTTATAAATCCATGTACACGACCTTTATCGGCGAAAAGAAATTAAAATCAACCGCGTCGAGTGGATTTAATAATGTTATTTACATATGTACATAGTGAATCCAGATATATCTCATTTATTGTCGCTACAATTTAGTTTTATTAATTCGATCGAGATTTAAAATAATCGCTATTATGAGTTTTTTTCACGGCATGAAATCTGCCCGTGTTTAAGATTCTTTTTCTCGGCCCTGACCCAGATAAAAACATCTTTTCTCGAAGGAATCATTGAAAACGGGAGATTGAGGACAGTCGCGCGAATGATGGATCGTTAGCTCGATGTCTATCATCGTGTAACGTTACAGCGGAGGTACCATTGGCCGCAAATACATCCACCCCCGTAAGAATTGGCTCAATTACGAGTAATCGCGTGGTCGCCTGTACGCGTGTGTTTGATTCATAAAGTGCCGGTAATTGCGGTGCAGACGTCGGTCAGGATAACCTGGAGGATCACGTGAAATTTCCGTGGCGACCAGTATTTCCCCTTCGCGTACATCGAAGAGCAAATTAAATTTGCGAATCCTGGCGAAATGCACGGTTGAAGGACTAAATCAGATTATGAGAAAAGTTGAAAGATTCATTTTAACTTCACGAATCTTATCGCGGGGTTTTATTATGCGGAACGTATCAATAGTAGTCATTTCACCGAATCAATAATTCTGTAAATAAGTAACGGTGCAAGTGCAGCTTAAAATTGTTCTGTCATTTTGTAGAATCGAATATGTTAGTAAATAATACTATAATCCGCACACATAATTAATAAACTGTAAATTTCCGATTTTAATGATCCAATTAATATTAATGATATTACCTAAGCGCCGTTGCTACATACGAAATTATTGCACGCGCATGCTGCTTATTATTATACATATGAGATTATTATATGCATCGTTGTATAAATATTTATATTTTAGCGATATGAAAATGGCTAAAGTAACATTAATAATGCGCGTATAATGCTGGAAATTAACTTTCATTAGACACACAACGTTGGGAAAAGGCTCGGATTGATCGGGAGAAAGGTTTGATCTGCTACTCACCAGCCAAGGTTCTTCCACTTCCGCTCGTCGGTGACCTCGAGGAAGGTCGACGCCGGATAGCAGACCGCCGGAATCGGTTGCGAGGAGCATGGTAGGGCCAACGCAAACTGGGGTGGCCGGTGAACGCGAGAAGGTGAGCTGCTGCTGTGTCTAGACAGCGTTTCCGGCGAGACGATTACCGCGGATGGTGAGGCTGGTGACGGTAGCGCGACCGGCAGTCCTGGCCAACTGTATAGAACGTGTCTGTTAACATCTCATATCTATTAGTATCCCGTTATTATTTTCTTTGTTCAGCTTTATATGAAATTATGATGTCCCTTAAGATTCGCATCACGTATTCCTTCATTGAAAAGAATATATTTTATGCTAAATGATTTTTTCTACAAAGCGGAGGATAGATAAACATTTTTCTATCATGAGATTCCTTTAGATTTTTAATTCATTTTGTGAATTATCTTATCCGTCTAATTTTTTTTTGCATAGTCTTTGCATAGACTTTGCATAGTCACTTAAAAAAGAAAAAGAATATGTAAACAAAAGCAGTAACTATTAAACTGAGTTTAGAAAGATTAATAATTATATTTAATTATATAATTACAGAATACAAATATATGTTTTACATAGATAAATTAAGGGTAATAATGTAACAAGCATATTTTAATGCTTAAATAAAATAAAGTGCTTAGATAAAATTTCAAGTGACATTTACATGCATGTGCGAAACGTCTCTATCTTTTTTATACATTTTGCGTAATGGAAAAAATGCGAGCATAATGGAAAAAATGTCTCGACCACGTCTTACCGACTTCCATTAGCGATTTTAATTAATTAATTGTACGTTCGATAGGGTCCATATAAGTACATCTCAATTATTTTTTTAATAATAGAGGCTTATTCTTGCGACAGTTACAACATCGAATGCATTTTAACTTCATTAATTAATTATTTTAACTTCAATTACATATTCACGTAATCTCATAATCATATTTTATTCTTTTTTTAATTAGTCGCGTCAGTTAATTAATATTCGCTATTGCCAAGTGTATTACAATTTTAACAAAGGCATTAATTAAAAAAGAAATATATCTATACATATATAGAGTACAAAAGATAGAGATGTACAAGTGCATATGCACTTCGTGATTTTTATATAAACCCACGCGCGCCCGCCTGATTTAAGGTCAACGCGGTGCCATAATGTTTGACACATTACATTGACACTGGCTGCAGGAAGAGACCGACTAGTGCTGATGGCTTTGTGAGTATCATTAGATGACATAGCGTTGACTTTCTAACACGAGTCATTTATCTAATAATAGTAGCCGATCTATTTAATCTGATATATGATAAAACGAGTTTTTTACACGCGCGTGCATTTTCTAGTTCACGAATATGTAAAAATTTGTATAAATGATTAAGAATTCGTTCGAAATAACGTTTAGTATATTCATCGAGTTATCGTAAAAGGAATATTTAGCAAAAAATTTTATTTTACGGAGATCCGTATTAATAAAATTTAATGATAATAATATTAAGAAAATTTAATAATAAAGAAATTATACCACAAATATTTTAGCCAATTGTTGATATTATCAGTGCAAAAATATTATTTTTGTTTCATTTTTTTACATTCTAACATTCTGTGCTATTCTGATTCAGTTATAAATTTCATCACATTTTAATCAAACTTTAAAAAAGGTCTGTGTGTAGATCAAGATTACAGAAATTACGCGCTTTAATTTTTCCGATGTTTTACAAGATTCAGCGTTGTTCCGCATATTTTAGAAAATAAACGATTTAGTGTATCGTTGACCCCGATGTTGGAAAGAGTAAAGAAAGAACCCCGGTCCTTTTACGAGGTATACGCAGAACAGCGTAAAAATATTTCGCAGCAATGTGGCTTTAGCATGATACAACAGCAACGATAGGAGGACAGAAGCTCGTCTCGTACCTCCGAGCTTTTTGAAATAATCACGTAGCGTTGTGAAGCGTTGGAGCGAGAGAGGGTGTCGTTGGCCGAGGGAAAAAACGGATAGGACGAGAGGGAACTGAGAGGGTTGATTCAGTGGTCGAGTGCCATCCCTCGTTGCGAAGGGCTTGAGAAGCCGGCGCATCGCCCATCCTTTGGTGGAGATCTCTCTTGCCTTTATGCTACCTTCTATCTATCGTCCCTCAGCATCTTCTCCCCTTTTTTTTTTCGTAACTTTTCCCGGATTTTATTATTACATCATTAAAATTCTTTTCAGCGGACTTTGACACGATGCTGACCTGATTCCTTTACAATTTTAATTTATTTAGAGAGGACAGTAAAGTTTGATCCACGTAAATTGATCAATGTTCTATGCGGCACAATGTCATTTACTTTTATTAAATTTACGTTTAATTCAACTAATTGTTTTTGTTTCTAGTCTAAAGTTAAAAATGGAGAAGAGTAAAAAAACAATTGTAATAACAAATTGCTAATCCCATTACATTTCTTTATATATAAAAATTCTTTAAAATCTTTATTAAAGATTTGTATTTCCACATTTTTGAATCTAAATATCTTTCACGAAGGCAAATTGCAATTTTTCACACGTTGTCGCATGCATGATCTGTCGTCTCACGACATGATTTTCCAAGAAATTCTTCACATTCTGTGAAATCGTCGCTGGCATTTTATTTGAATTCGTTTGCCACGCAGCCATTGTCAAAGTACATCTCTTATTCAGAACTCAGGGACTCTTCGCGTCCCTTTGAACTTTGTGCTTGGAAAATTCTAACTCGGCCTCTCTCTTTTTCATCACTTTCCGCATATTATAATGGGAATTACACTTCTGAGATTTCTGTCAGTGGAAAACATCGATTCTATCGCTTATCATTTCATTCTCATTCCGACATCTGACATCTTTCATGTATTATTTAACTTTTTTTCCGTTTTTCTCAATGTGCGCTTAGAAAAAAAGATATATAACAACTACAAAGGTGACAACCATAAGTTATATGTGTAAAAATATTGTGTATGTATGTATATGTGTATATATATATATATATATATATATATATATATATATATATATAATTAAATAAACTATTTTATAATTGTTGCAACTGTAAAATACTTTATATTGATTTATATAAATTAATTCCGTAAATAAAACATATATTATACAGTTTGTCACCTTCATAGTTGCTACTACTACGTTTTTCTCTGATTGCAAACACTCTCTGAGTGTTAAATTTTTAACACAAAAACTGTTCATCTTTTTTATTATTTTTTAATAAAAATGTAATGAACTGTCAACTTGTCCGCACAATATAACTTTCATTTCAACTTCAAAACGATATCAATATTTAATTATAAATACTCACATCGATTAAATTACATACATCGATGCGTATATAGATAAAATTTCGAAGAAACACTTGTATACCCTTAACTGCAAAAGATATCGAGTGCAGCACAGCGAAATCGATACCTGAGTGACGTCTCCTTGATGAGCATACCCGTGACCTTGACTCGTGCTTTTCTCGATCGTCTCGGTAGTACGTTGGCCCTCATGAACGGCCCTCACCAACGGATGACACTATCACGGCCCTCCGGCTCATGACACAGCACTCACGGACCCCGCATCGCAAACTGAGGCCCTAATCGGGACAGACCGGCTCCCTGACCATTGTATCTATCGATCCTTCTCTATGTATATTATTTCTCTCTGTCCCTGCCTGGATATGCGACCGTTTGATAGCGAGCTCGTTAGCGGTGTATCAAATTTGCAGCGGCGTAACACTCCGTTACATCGCCAGCGCGCCAGCTGATCGGCTTGTCTCGGTTACGTGCCGGGAATTCGAGAGAAAAAAGGGTTGTGATGGGAAAACAGAGGATAACAGAAGAATTCAGGAAAAAAAAAGGAAAATAATTGGCAATTTGTATTAGATACACAGCAGGAGTTATTTTAGAACGGCTAATAGCAATTAATAGTACAATAAAAAAAGAGTCTAAAATTGTAAGTGAAATAATAAATTTAAAAAATTATTTTTGTATGTAAAACTTTGTTAAGAAAATTAAGTTAAATAATGGGGTAATTATAATAATATCGTAAATTTCTTAATCAATTCCTCTACTTTAAGAGATTTTCTAGCAAAGTGCACAATAAATTGTCGCATCTAAGATATACGAAAGTACTCTAATATTCACACGCTTCGACTTTTATTCCTCCGTCTGCCTCCTGAGAGGCTCGGTGGCCTTCGTACATTTACTGGAAAATATCTGACAGCACTTCCCTGCCCCATTGCGTTTACCATTTTCCTATCAAGACGACAAATTCGATGAAAGAAAGAGAGAGAGAGAGAGAGAGAGAGAGAGAGAGAGATTCCTTCATCGGAGAATGGATATAAATTTTCCGTCGCGCGACACTTATGGTATGACTGGAAATTTTTTTTCATCTTTCTTCTCCATCCAACGAAATGAAGCGTGCATAATTACATTTTTTTACAATATTATGATAAATTTAACAGAACGTTTATCGATCCTAACAATAACTCTATTTCTTATTTAACTCTTCCGATTTTTAATTAATCTTATCTTACTTTGGTCGATACATATATATGCATACAGCCTTGACCAAAAAAGTATTAGACACTTATGTTTTTTCAGGAATTTTTTATCTTTAATTTTTTTATATTTTTTTTCTATTGATTATCGGCATTATATGTATATAACTTTAAAGAGTTTTAGAAACGAAGAATAAAAATTCACAATAAATGTCATAAATCATATCAGATTTTTTAAAACTGAAATATTAAATAATGATTAATACTTCTGACTAAGACTGTATTATAATAATCTTAAAAATTCGTTTTCGTCAAATATATCGCAATATAAATTTCTTCTGCTATCGAAATATGAGATGTCATCTTGAGTACGTGTCTACGTTGATTGAATCTGCATGTAATCGACGGAATAAGCTGCTTTTCTGATAGATTGGAGAAGAGGATTCGGAGAATCCCGACATGATGAAGACTTAGAGAGAGGGAGGCTGGTTAGGAGATCTTTGAAAGATCGAACCGGAAGCAAGAAGGAAGATACGGATGAAGATTGAGCGTAAGCCATAACCGAGTGACAGGTCAATATTAACTCTGACGCCGATGGTCGTCCGGTATACACGAATTCACGTTCGATATCCGGCGGAAGTAATCGAGTTCCGCGAATGGACCGAATACGCGCGCAAACCAGACGCTCTTGCATGCCGGAATTTGAGAGGGACTTGGCATTCGATTCGATAAATCGGTTCCATTGGAGACACCGCAACGAATAATGCGTAAAAGCTAATGTATGAACAAAGGCTGTCACATTACTATACGTCCTATACTAGATATCGCGTAAAAAGCCCCATACATTTCCTTTCAATTATAATAGTGACCAAATGTGTATATATAATAGCAGACAAGATGTGAATTTATTCGAAATTATGTATATAAATAATAGTTTTATTAATAGATTGCGCGCGAAAACAAATAATATTACATTTATATCACAATATATAGCAGTGTATAGTTTTGGCATAAGAACAAAGCATCTTCAAATTGATGTTGTGTACATTATATATCTAACAATAATAAATAAAAAAGTTTTATTTTAAAAAATAATATTTTTGTTTAAATATATCTAACAATTTTAATATCTTGTTAGTCCTCTTTTATCTTTTATTATCGTTTTTCTTTTGGCTTCTGTTATCGCTCTTTTCGAAAAAACGCAATAAATTAAAAATGCTTTATATTTATAGCTAAGACTATAGTAATATTGAATTAATCTAAGTAATATTCATCTGGGGTATTTTTATACTTCAGCGGCGAGAAAATATGAATGTTATAAAATGGATATTGTTTTCTTACTTTTGAATACATTTTCTTTCTTTTTT
>Ga0157364_1003910_pt1 | contig 14665 bp, 18 predicted proteins | sample AttsexASBM2_FD_111476 | JGI IMG/M metagenome (GOLD analysis project Ga0157364, IMG submission 111476) | Fungus gardens microbial communities from leaf cutter ant in Ribeirão Preto, State of São Paulo, Brazil - Atta sexdens ASBM2 | ecosystem: Host-associated > Fungi > Mycelium > Unclassified ... | reverse complement strand
CTACTGATGACCTGATATCTTGGTCATTTGTTGTTGCTTTTGTACATCCCACATATGTGCAAATAGCCCTCATTTGGGGCTTTCCAGCATAACTTAGTTTGTAAAAATTGGTCCACCAGTTGTGGAGATACAAGTTGAATGAAGTTTGTAACATAGAGTCTTCTACTAAAATCAATTTATAGACCACTCTTCTCTTTTTCTTTTATACATTCAATATTTCAAATTGGTCTTCACAAAAGAAGACTTTGACATACTCCTAGATCACTGTAAATAGAGCTATGCTATCAAACTAATTTCTAGTGCCAAGCCCAAGTGATTAAAAGTATACTTCTTATTTTTTATGAAGTAGTCAGAGCTAAATGTGTTCATTGCAGAGAATCTCCATACTGGACAGATAAGACTTTCAAAATACTTTATAGCTATGCCAGTCTTCTTCATTAAAAAAATATCTGGTACAAGATTACAGAAATTTTAATATAATGACAATTAAGAACAAATATCCACTTCTGCTAATCTCTGAGCTCATCATGAAACTCCAAGATACCTGGTGTTTCAGCAAGCTTGACATACACTGGAAATGTCAACATCAAGTCTGGCAATGAATAGAAAAACTGCTTTCTAAATTCTCCTCTCTTTTCCAAGTATCATGTTTTGCTATAAACTCTTTCTATTACACCAAGTACTTTACTACTCCTCTCAATTTTTTTAATTTCTACCTCCCACTCCTCAACTTTCTGTTCCCCTACTTGTTCTCTATATTGTACTATCCAACTGATATTTACAACCAGGTGAATTCTCATTGAAGTGTATAGCCATAATTTGACCACATTAATAAAAACTACTTTGTTAATAAAATATGGACCAACATATTAGTCTACTAGTTTTCTTGCCAGTCTTTCTTTGAATAGCAAGTCCTTTGTACTCAACATTACTCTATCCCTTTTTTTCCATTTCTCAGTTTCTTTTCTTTCCCTATCTGCTTGTTATTTCATCTCCTTCTAAGCTTTTCTCAATGCTGTTTCAGCTTCTTTCTGAACTTTCTTCATTCTCTTAGCAAATTTTTCTACTTTTTCTTTTCTTCTAATATCTGTTCTCATTCTTAATTCCCTTCTATAGTTTACCATAAACAGAAATACTTTGGTTGCTAAATATGTTTTATTATTGACTACAAATTCAGCTGTTACTGGCTATTCTGGCCAATTTTGTCTATGATCTACAAAGAATTGGAGATATTGTTCCAACTCCTAATTTATTCATTCAGACTGCTTATCTGTTTGTAGGTAAAAGAATGTCAACAACTTGGTTTCAATCTTTGACATCTTATTTAATCCTCTCATTAACTCTACTACAAACTATGGCCCTCTATCTGACATCACACTCTTTGGTAACCCATGCAAATTTTACATATCATCTCTGAACAACCTTGCTAACCCTTTCACTGATGTTTTTTCCATCATTGCTACAAAATAAGCCATCTTTAACAACCTATTGTAGACTATCCAGATTGCATCCTTCCCAGCTACTAATAGTAACTTAGTTATGAAGTCAACTATCAAGTATATCCATGGCTTCTCCAGTATCTCACTCAACTCCAGCTTTCCTGCTAGTATCTCTGCCCTATTCTTTGACATATATTATAATCATCCACATATTTTCCTACATCTCTCATTATTCCTAGCTATCAGCAATTTCTTGTCACCAATTCTGATATCTTATATCTTTCTCCATGTCCAGCTACTAGTACATCATGGTACAACTGGATTATCTCTACTCTCAACTCCTTATTTTTTAGCATATACACTTTTTCTTTATTTAACACTAGATTTCTCTTTATCTGCTATTCATCTCCTTACAATACTTTAACTCTAGTCTCTTCTACTATTCTAACTATCTCTTTATCTTTATTCCTTGCTATTTTTATTTTTTCTAGTATATCTACTTTAGATCCTTCTATTACTACTTCTGCTAAACTATGAATCCATTGTTTTTTAATTAAGGTCTAGTTCTTGTTGTCCTCTTTTACTCCTACTTTCTAGTCTAGTTTCCTACTAAGTCCATTAGCTTTTTCCATTTTTGTTTCTGGAACATGCTTTAAGATAAAATCAAATCTTGACAGGTATAACATCCAATATACTTGTCTTCTGTTCAATTTATATACCTTCATAACATATTCCAAATTCTTGTGATCTGTTCAGACCTTAAACTTAAACTTGGCATTCTCCAATAAATGCCTCCAGTTTTCCAATCCCCTTATTACTACTAATATTTCTTTGTTATAAATCTCATAATTTTTCTCTGTCTCATTTAGAGATTTTAAGAGAAATACCACTGGTCTTCACTGCTCATCTATATATGAAAATCCTCCTGTTACATAGTCTGATGCATCTACTTTTATTCTTATTTTTTTTTATCTAAGTTTAGTGCTACTAACACTAGTTCTTTTGTAAGTCTTTTTTTAGCTCCTGAAATGCCTTCTCTTGCCTTTCTATCTATTCCCATTTCTAATTCTTCTTTACCATATCATGTAATAGTCTGGCTATTGCTGCAAAATTTTTAATGAACTACTGATAATAATTAGCAAGTCCCAAAAATTTCTGTATATCTTTAACTTCTTTTGGAGTCAGCTATTCCAATATGTCCTTTATCTTCTCTTCCTCCATCTTAATTTTCTCTAGTCCAATCACTACCCCTAAAAATTCTACTTTTCTAATCCTCTACTTGTATTTTTCTGGTTTTACATATAAATCATTTTCTACTAACTTCTTTACTATTTCTTCTTATCAGAATCATGAATGATAGACTTAATAATTTTTATTTTTTTCTCTCTTACTTTCATTTTGGAGCTTAAGATTAGAGTTAGCATAATATCACATGTCACTGTCACAAATTATCACATATCTGTCATGGTCCCACTATTATCAGAGAATATGATAGAATTTTCTAGAAAGAAATGATATCACTACAATATATTTGACATATATTGATCTTAAGAATAATATATGTCCTTTAGAGTAGATTAATGGTATTGTAGCATGGACCAGTAACTTAGCATATATAAGATAGACAGTTTTGTACTAGGAGCTCTATTGAGTTCTCTTATATTTATCCAAATACAAGATACTTTCTCCTGACTTACTATAAAGTCTTGAGTTTGTAATATTAGAACTCAATATCTACTTCTTGAAATCACTCAAATCAAGGCTCTTTCTCTCTTACTCTTTTATTATCCTCAACCAAAGAGCAACATAGCTCTTTAGTCAAGAAAATATAACCAGACCTTAAGCTTAAGAGGTATACTAGTTAGACAGAGAAAGCTTAGCCATTTGTTTGTACCAAAGCCTACTAGTATATTTTAAATGTATCATATTTTGTAGACATATTGAATAGTTTTTTGCATAATCCACTTGTAACCAGTCTATATAGGAGGAAAGTAAAGACTTTTAAAATACTATCTAGAATAGGCATTCCCTTCTTAGAGATATTCATATACTTTTATTAGGGTAGTAGTTGGTAGTATAGATAGTCAGTAGACAGTGTAAGGTAGGACAAGAAGAGAGCTCACTAGCATCTACTAAGATTGAGTCAATATTACAAAATGAACTACTCACTTGTTTATAATATCTAAACCTTGATACACTCTAAGAGATTTAGAAGTGATTTATAAGTTTAATAATAATAACAATGATAATAAAGATCAATACAGATGTCAATAATAATAAGAGATAGATAATGAAAACTAGTAAAGATTGATGTTGTTAAGTCTGAGGTCTAATCTTTAGATATAGAAATATTTATGCAAAATAGTGATGATCTATGTATAAGCTATTTCCATCACATGATCAAAACTTGTATCTGATGGGAGCTGTCATCTGTTATAGCAGATGTTAGGCTAATTTTAGAAGATAACTAATTATATCACTATATTGATATACTTGTATTCCTAAATACTGATCTCTATATAATATATCATATATTATTAGAAATAGTTTGATGAGTGCTTTCCTATACAAGTTCAATTATATAAATCTATCCAGCTATTCATGAGATCTTAGCCAATAAAGCTTTTATAGTTATTGATAGCCTGATTGTCAAGATTGAAGAGGATAGACTTAGTTTTTTTTCTTTATTTTCTTTTCTCATTTTATTTTCTTTTGATTTATTTTTCATTTTTCAATTTTTAAAACTTAGGAGTTAGGATTAGAAGTAATTGGTCACACTGTCACATCAGTCACATCTGATGGTGTGATTACAACATTAATCATGGGACTTAAGAGAAGGAAGTAAAAGGTTCTGAAATAAAGTGATGTTATACAACATGGACACCACATGTTGGCCTTATGCTTAACACATGGTCATTCAGGGTAGGGTGCACAGTGCCTAGCACAGACCATCTATAGGAGTATATAAGATAGACTATTTTGTAAAGAGCTCTCTATCAAGTTCTCTTGTGTCTTCTCTAATACAAGAGTTTAACCTCTGAATCTACTCTAAGGTTCTAGGGTTATAACACTGATATCTCAGTTGTTTGATATTGTTTTTGTATATTCCACATATATGTGGATAGCTCTTATTTGGTTATCTCGAGCACAACTTATTTTGTGAAATTCAGTCTACTAGTTGTAGAGATACAAGCTGAATGAAGTTTGTAATAGTCAAGTAGTGAGTATAAATCTAAGGGGGAGACCAGCACCAGCTCTATTTTACTACTTTATACATTCTCATCTCCCACACCATCACTACCATCATAATCACCATCATCAACTGAATCTCTACCACAATATTATATCATGAGTTAACATAACTTACAACAAATTATCAGGTAGCAACAGAAATAGCTTATAGCAATACAAGCACAGATACAAGTGCTGTTAGCAGCAGGAGGAGCAGGAGCAGTTCCTAGACACAACACAGGGTCAATTATAGAAGTGGCTAAGCCAAAAGCATTCAATGAAATAGCAGTGAAAGTTTTAGGATTTATAACAGTATGCAAATTGTTTTTGAGGATAAGGATAAGAAATATGGTAGTAGAGGAGCAGATTCAGTGAGTGTTATCTTATATGTAGAAGGGATCAGCAGACATTTAGAAAGAAAACATTTTGAAGGATTTGGAAGTAGGAAATTTAGAGTATAAAACAGTAGAGGAATTTTTGGTATATTTAAGGAAAGAATTTGGAGGAAAAGACAACAAGACAATCAAGGTAGCAGAGTTGAAGAGGTTAAAACAAGGAAGTAAGACAATGAAGGAGTTTGTACAAGAATTCAGAAAAACAGTAAGAGAAAGTGAATATAAGGGATAACTATTGATTAAGGAGCTCAAAAGAGGCATGAATGGGACCATCCTGTGAAGACTTATAAAGTTAGAATGCCAACTAGGCACTATTGAACAGTAATACAAGAGAGCAACAAATTTAGACAGAAATTGGAAAGAAAGCAGAAGAAATAAAGAGAGATTGAAAGGGAGAAGGTATATAGGAAATCAAGTGCCAAGGCAAAATAATAATGGGGCACAATGGCAACAGATGCCACAGTCTTAAGTTTGGCCAAGAAATTCAACAGCAGATGCCAGTAGGGCCTACTCTAATAGAAGGAGTAGAGAGACCAAACATAGTCATAGTTAACTTGAATTAACAGACAGGGTTAGCATCTTAACACCACCCATATACTATGGATATAAATTGTGGAAGTTTCAGAAACTGTTACAGTTGTAGAAGATTTGGACATATTGCAAGAAACTGTAGGAATTGGAGATTTGTGGGATAAGGAAGAAGTATGGAGTATAGGAGAAATAGACAAAATCAGAGTAATTTAAATAGGGATGAGAATCTAATAGTCCTTGATTATATTCTAATACAAATAGGTTTGCAATGCTCAGTAGAGTAATGGAAAATAAATTCTGCTGCAACCTAGACAATAGGGACATATTGAAAGAAGTGATAGTGAAGATTGGATTAGAGAGAATTTAGTAGAGTAATGGGGCTGGTTATGAGTTTGGAGTTTGCATGAAAATAGAGGTTTAAGTTAAAGAAAATTAAAAGACTGATCTATGTGAGAAATGTGAACAGTTTTTTTAACAAGAAAGAACTTATTGAGTATACATTGGAAGTTAATATCTATTACTAAAGGCATAGGAAAAGAATGGAGATAAATGTGATTAGAGAACGAAAGTGGAGTGTAATTTTGGGAATGCCAATAGCTTGCTCACCACAATCCTGAGATTGACTGGAGAACAGGAGAGGTATAAAATGATGAGGTGCCCAGATGAGTATGGAAGATAATAGAGGTCAAAGCAGGGAAAATTGGAGTGGCAAAAACAAAAGGAAGAAGAGAAGAAAGAGAAAGAAGGAAGGAGAAGAGAAGAGAGGGAACAGAAGAAAGAGAAAGAAAAGAAAAAAAAGAAAAAGCCAAAAAGAGGAAGATGATAGAAGTGAAGAAGATGGCTGAGAAATGGGAGATTTGAGACAAAGAGGAGGAAGTTGCAAAATTTGAAGAAGAGGCCAAGAAATTAGTTCCTCAAAGGTTCCACTAATAGATTTATGTCTTTGGAAAGAAAGTGAGTGAGAAGATGCCAATGAAGAAGTTATGGGACCATGCAATAGAGATGAAGGAGAGATTGTACCAAAGAAGAGGAAAGTAAGAAAAGAGAGGTGTAAGATTTTATCAAAAAACAATTGAAGAAAGAGTATATTAGACTCTCAAAGTCACTTCAAACAGCACTTGTATTTTTTGTAGGAAAGAAGAATGGTAAGAAGCATATGGTATAGGACTATAGGTATTTAAAAGAATGGACTATCAAAAATAATTATCCTTTATCTCTTATTTCAGATATTGCATAAAATATTGGTACTAAAAAAGTATTTACAAAGTTGGACTTATGATGGGGTTATAATAATGTATGAATTAAAGAGGGAGATGAGTGGAAGGTGGCATTCATAACTCTGGAAGGGTCATTTGAACCAACTGTAATATTCTTTGGACTTACAAACTCTCCAGCAACATTTCAAATGTTAATAAATGAGATCTTTCAGGACTTTATCAATACTGGAAAAGTAGTAAGCTTCATTGATAATATCATAATAGAAATGGAAGAAGAGAAAGGATATGATGATGTGATAGAGGAAGTAGTAAAAAGGCTAGCAGAGAACAATCTGTATGTAAAACTAGAAAAATACAAGTAGAAGGTTAAAGAGGTAGGGATTTTAGAAGTGGTGATAAGACTGGAGGGAATTAAGATGGAAGAAAAAAAAGTGAAAGGTGTATTGGAATAGCCAACTCAAAAAGGAGTTAAAAACATACAGAAGTTCTTGGGATTAACCAATCATTATCAGCAGTTCATTAAAAACTTTGCAGTGATAGCCAGACTACTATATGACCTGGTAAAGAAGGATCAGAAGTGGGAATGGACAGAGAGACAAGAGAAGATGTTTCAGGAGTTAAAAGAGAGATTCACAAAAGAACTGGTGCTAGCAGTACTGGACTTGGACAAAAAAAATGAGGATGGAATTAAATACATTAGACTATGTAACAGGTGGAGTGTTATTTATGAAGTGTGAAAATAGAAGATGGAGACTGGTAGCATTTCTCTTCTAAATGAGACAAAAAGGAATTACAAGATTCATAATAAGAAGATGTTGGTGGTGATAAGAGGATTGGAAAACTAGAGACATTTTCTAGAAGGTACCAAGTTCAAGTTTGAGGTCTGAACAAACCACAAGAATTTAGAATATTTGATGAAAGCACAAAAATTAAACAAAAGACAAGCACATTGGGTGTTATACCTGTTAAGATTTGATTTCACTTCAAAGTATGTTCCAGAAACAAAAATGGGAAAGGTGGATGGACTTAGTAGGAAACTAGACTAGAAAATTAATGTAGAAAATGGCAATGATGATTAGACTCTAATTAGAGAACAATGGATTCATAGTTTAGTAGAAGTAGTAATAGAAGGCTCTGAAGTAGATATACTAGAAAAAATAAAAAAAGCTAGAAGTAAAGATGAAAAAGTAGTTAAAGTAGTAGAGAAGATGAAGAAAGTGAGAGTTAAAGAGTTAAGAGAAGATGAATGGCAGATTGAAGGAGATTTGGTGTTGAAAAAAGAAAAGATCTATGTACTAAAAGATAAGGAGTTGAGAGTGGAAATAAATACCAGTGACTAGACATAGGAGAAGGTAGAAAACAACAGATTTAGTGACAAGAAATTATTGGTAGCTGGGAGTAATAAGAGATGTGGGGAGATATGTAAAGGGGTGCAATATATATCAAAGAATGAAGAATAGAACAGAAGTACCAGCAGGGAAGTTGAAGTTGAGTGAGGTACTAGAGAAATTATAGATATATTTGATAGTAGACTAAAGTTGAGCAAGGTACCAGAGAAGCTGTGGACCCACCTAATGGTGGACTTCATCACAAAGTTACCAGTAGTAGTAGGGAAGGACACCATCCTAGTAGTCTGCGACAGATTGTCCAAGATAATGCACTTTGTTATGACAATCAAAGGAACATTGGCAGAAGGCCTGGCAAGGTTGTTTAGGAACAACATGTAAAAGCTATATGGTTTGCCAGAAATTGTAGTGTCAGACAGAGAACCTCAGTTCACAGCAGAGCTGACCAAAGAGTTGAACCGAATGTTGGAGATTGAAACAAGACTATTAACAGCATTTCACCCACAAATGGATAGGCAAACAGAATACATGAACTAAGAGCTGGAACAGTATCTTTGGTTCTTTGTAGATCACCAATAGAATGATTGGCTAGAATAGCTGGCATCAGCAGAATTTGTGATAAACAACAAGGTTCACACAGTAACAAAAGTGTCACCATTCATGGCAAATTATGGAAGGGAGCTAAGAATAGAAGGGGATATAAGGAAAAAAGAGAAGGTAGAAAAGGCAACAGAGTTCATGGAAATGATGAAAAAGGTATAAGAAGAAGCAGGGGCGGTGTTGAAAAAAGCACAGGAGGACATGAAAAGGCAGGCAGATTGAGGAAAGAAAGAGACAGAGGATTGGAAAAGAGGAAATAGAGTTATGTTGAGTACTAAAGATCTGGTGCTCAAAGAAAGACTAGTGAGAAAATTAGTGGATTGATATGTTGGGCCATATGCAATTGAGGAAGTAGTATCTACTAATGCAATCAAGTTACAACTACCAACCTTAATGAGAATACATCCAGTGGTAAATATTAGTCAGATAGTACAATACAAGGAACAAGTAGAGGGTCAGAAAAAGAAGGAAGTTAAACCTATAGAAGTCAAGGAAGAGGAAGAGTGGGAGGTGGAGAAAATATTAAATAAAAGAAAAGTAAGAGGAGTAGATAAGTACCTGGTATGATAGAAGGGATTTATGGCAGAGCATGACACATAGGAGAGAGAAGAAGAGTTGAGAAATGCAAGGAAATTGGTAGATGAATTTGAAGAAAGACTGAGTGCAAAAGTAAGAAGACAAGAAAGAATAGAGAAGAAAGAGAGGATTCCCAAAGTGAAAGAATTCAAGAGGATGGAATTACCAGGGAAGTACATAGCAAGGTTGCTGTATAGATGGAATGATGGGAAGTTTGAGAAAGAATACCTGAGGAGATTAGAAAGGAATTAGCAAAGGTGGAAGTCAGTTTCTCCAGAGGAGAAACCTTGAAGGAGGGGTAATGGCAGAATTGCAAGAAGTGGACTTGATTTCTTTTCATTTTTCTTTCTACTTTCTATTTTCTTCTTTGATTTATTCTCCTTTTTCTATTTTTAGCACCTAGGGTTAGGGTTAGTAACAACATAGGTCACATGATACAAGGAAGGTTCTAGAAGAATGATGTTATATCACGTGCTAGTCATATGACTAACACATGGTTGTTTAGAGTAGGCTAGAAATAGCTAGCATGGACTATGGGGATTTAGTATATAAGATAGACAGTCCTGTACAGAGTTCTCTATTGAGTTCTCTTGTGTAAACCCTATACAAGGTTCTTCTCGCTGACCAACCTTAAGGTCTTTAAGTCATAACAGAGGGACTCTTATATAATGGAGGTGGATAGGAGAAGAAATTGTTATGCCTGTGGAGGTTTTGGGCACATGGCCCATTATTGTAGGAATTGGGGAAGAAGAAGAGTAGCAGAGGAAAGGAGGCTGGAATATGGAGGAGGTAGTATCAAGGGAAATTTGTAATATTTGAACAATTTAAAAAAGAGTAGAGAATCTAGAGTCTCTCAACTAGATTCTTACAACAAGTTTAATGTATTAGCTACTGAAATAAAAGCTGATATATCAAAACCAGAGGGAACTGAGAAAAAATGGAAGTAAGAAAGGTGGAGAGAAAGGTATTAAGAAAGGCCATGGTAAAAATTGGGCTAGAAAGAATAAATACACAAGAGAGGATTATGGTGGAGACATTGTTAGACAGTGGAGCAACAGGATTGGTAATAAGTTTGGAGTTTGCAAGAAAGCAGGGATTTAAGTTAAAAAAATTGGAAAGACCTATGCATGTAAGGAATGTGGATGGTTTGCTCAACAAAGAGGGACCAATTAAACATATGGTAGAAGTGAACATTCACTACCAAGGGCATAGGGAGAGGGTGGAGATTGACATGATAGAGGAATGAAAGTGGACAGTAATCTTGGGGATGCCATGGTTAGCATGCCACAATCCAGAAATTGATTGGAGAACAGGAAAAGTGAAGATGACAAGATGTCCAGAGAAATGTGGTAAATAGTGGAGGCCATTTTAGGGGAAGTTGGGTTGGGAGAAACAGAAGAAGGAGGGAAAAAAAAAGCTAGAAAGAAATAAGAGGAAAAGAAAAAGAAAAAGAAGCAGAAGAAGGGAGAAACAGTAGAAGTTAAGAAAGTAGCAAAAGAGTGGGAAATTTAGAATGAAGAAGAGGAAGCAGCAAGATCAGAGGTGGAAGCAAAGAAGATGGTGCCTGAGAAGTTTCACCAATGGATAAAAGTATTTGGGAAGAAACAATCAGAAAGGATGCCAATGAGAAAGGTGTGGAATCATGTAATAGAAGTAAAGGAGGTATTTGTGCTGAGAAAGGGAAAGGTGTATCCATTGTCAAGAGAGGAAAGAGAGGAGGTTAGGGAATTCATAAGAGAATAGCTGAGAAAAGGATATATTCAGCTGTCAAAGTCACCACAAACGGCGCTGGTATTCTTTGTAGGAAAAAAGGATGGAAAGAAGAGAATGGTGCAAGATTATAGGTATTTAAATGAGTAGATGATAAAGAACAATTATCCTCTCCCTCTAATATCAGATGTCTTGGAGAATATTGGAATGAAGAAAGTATTTATGAAGATGGATTTGAGGTGGGGGTACAACAATGTGAGAATTAAAGAAGGAGATGAGTGAAAGGCAGTGTTCATGATACCAGAGGGGTCCTTTGAACCAATAGTGATGTTTTTTGGACTAACCAACTTGCCAGTGACATTTCAAGCAATGATGAATAAGTTGTTGAGAGATCTGATCAACACAGGAAAGGTGGCTGTGTTTATCAATGATATTATTGTAGGGACAGAAACAGAGGAAGGGCATGATAAGATAATGGCAAAGGTAATTAGAAGGTTAGAGGAGAATGACTTGTATGTAAAGCCAGAGAAATGCAAGTGGAAGGTGTGGGAGGTAGGATTTTTAGAAGTGGTAATAGGGCCAGAGGGGATCAAAATAGAGAAAGAGAAAGTAAAGGGAGTATTGGAGTGGCCGACACCTAAGTATGTCAAGGATATACAGAAGTTCTTGGGATTGGTGAATTACTATCACCGATTTATACAGGGCTTTGCATCAATAGCCAGACTGTTACATGATGCAGTAAAAAAAGATAGGAAGTGAGAATGGACAGAGAAGCAGGAGAGAGCACTTGAGGAGTTGAAGAAAAGGTTTATGCAGCAACTAGTATTAGTGGCATTGAATCTAGATAAAAAAATGAGAATGGAGGTGGATGTATCAGATTATGCACTAGGAGGAGTATTATCAATGGAAGGAGAAGGTGGAAGATGGAAGCCAGTAGCATTTCTTTCTAAGTCCTTAAATAAGATGGAAAAAAATTATGAGATACATGATAAGGAAATGCTAGTGATCATTAGGGAATTGGAGAGTTGGAGATATTTGTTAGAGAGAGCGCAATTCAAGTTTGAGATCTGGACTGATCATAAAAACTTGAAGTATTTCATGAAAGTACAGAAATTAAATCAGAGACAAGCTCAATGGGCTTTGTATTTGTCTAGATTCGATTTCACTTTGAAACATGTGCCAGAAATGAGAATGGGAAAGGTAGACAGATTGAGTAGGAGACCAGACTGGAAAGTAGGAGTAGATAAGGACAATAAGAACCAAATAATTATTACAGACAATTGGCTTTGTAGGATAAAAGAGGTAATTATAGAAGGACCAGAAGTAGATATAGTGGAAAAAATAAAAAAAGCTAGGGGTAAGGATGAAGAGATAGTTAGGATAGTGGAAGAAATGAAGAAGGCAAAGGTAAAGGTGATACAAGGGAAAGAGTGGAAGATAAAAGGAGATTTGGTGTTAAAGAAAGGGAAGATATATGTACTGAAGGATGTGGAGCTGAGGACAGAAATAATCTAGTTACACCATGATGTACCGACAGTAAGACATGGAGAAAAATGAAAGATGGTAGAATTGGTTACCAAAAATTACTGGTGGCTAGGAGTGACAAGAGAAGTAGGGTGGTATGTGGAAGGATGTGACTTATGCCAGAGAATAAAGAACAGGACAGAGGAAGTGGTGGGAAAGTTGAAGTTAGGAGAAGTCCCAGAAAAACTGTGGACACATATCTCAGTAAACTTTATCACTAAGTTACCAATAGTAGCAGGAAAGGATGTGATCTTAGTAGTCTACAATAGATTATCAAAGATGATACATTTTGTAGTAACAACAAAAGGAACAATAGTGGAAGGACTAGTGAGATTGTTCAGAGACAATGTATGGAGGTTGCATAGTTTACCCAAGAGTGTAGTATTGGACAGAGAACTGCAGTTTACAGTGGAGTTAACAAAGGAGTTGAACAAGATGCTAGGAATTCAGACAAAATTATAAACTGCATTCCATCCTCAAACTGATGGGCAAACTGAATGTATGAATTAGGAGCTAGAACAATATCCCTGATTCTTCGTAGACCACAGACAAAAGGATTGGCCAGAGTAGTTAGCATTGGCTGAATTTACAGTAAATAATAAAATACATTCAATGACAAAAATGTCTCCATTCATGGCAAACTATGGAAGAGAAGTAAGAATAGGAGAGGATATATGGAAAAAAGGGAAGGTGGAAAAAGCAATGAAGTTTGTAAAAAGAATGAAGAGGGTACAGGAGAAAGTAGGAGTAGCTTTGAAGAAGATGCAGGAAGAAATGAAGAGGTATGCAGACAGAAATAGAAAGGAGATGGAAGAATGGAAGAAGGGAGACAGGATAATGCTAAGTACAAAAGACTTAGTATTTAAAGAGAAACCAGTGTGCAAGTTGGTAGAGAGGTATGTGAGGCCATATGAAATAGAAGAAGTAAAAGTTAATATATTGTCAGAATATTAGCTTTCTATCAAAAATGAATCCCAAATATTGCCATATTTCTTTGGAATGAAATATAGGACTACCTAGAGGAGTAAGGTCTAGCAGAGTAGAATTAAATGATCTATACAATCTAGAAAAATAGAAAACTTCTTGTTATGATACAATAAAGTGTGGACAGACTTTGATAAGATATAAATAGGACAGTAGTATATTATCAGTCTATAACAAGAGAAGTAACATGATATAGAAGTTACATGATATTACATTATAGGACCTAGAAGGGTCCACAGTCTAGACAAGTCTAGAAAAGTCAAGAAGAATCTAGACAATGATGTCAAAGAGCATATTAACTGCATTGCTACTGCATGGTGTACACATGGTACACTTATGGATAATATATGAACTTTAGAGTAGAATACACAGTAGAAGTGTAGTCATAGTATGGATCATGATGTAATAGTATATAGAGTAGCAATCTAGTAGAGACTTCTTGTTGAGTTCTCTTGTAATCTCCACATCAATAGTCTACTGAGAGCTTTACTTGCTTGTGTGATTATTAGACTTTGTGTCTAGTAGTTGCCACAACACTTCTGTTTTTCTATATTATTACAAATAAGATACTCACTGGTTGTGATATTTGAACTGAATAGTGTTCTAGTGGTTTAGTATAAGAATGTGATGATGATAGATAATGAAAAGTATCAACAAGAATAATTGACATTGTTAAGTCTGAGGTCTAGCCCTCAGATACAGAGGTATAGATACAAAAGAGTGATGGTCTGTGCACAAGCTGTTGCCATCACATGATCAAAACTCATACCTGATGGGAGCTGTCATCTGTTATAGCAGCTGTTAGGCTAATCTTAGAAGGTAACTAATTATGTCACTATATTGATATGCTTGTATCTCTATCAATACTTATTGCTTTGAGACACATTGTATATTGTTGGAAATGGATTGATAAGTACTTTCCAACACAAGTTTAATTGTGTGAATCTGTTTAGCTGTTCATGAAATATTAGCAAACAAAGCTTTTACAGCTACTGATGACCTGATATCTTGGTCATTTGTTGTTGCTTTTGTACATCCCACATATGTGCAAATAGCCCTCATTTGGGGCTTTCCAGCATAACTTAGTTTGTAAAAATTGGTCCACCAGTTGT
>Ga0157364_1003909_pt1 | contig 14666 bp, 4 predicted proteins | sample AttsexASBM2_FD_111476 | JGI IMG/M metagenome (GOLD analysis project Ga0157364, IMG submission 111476) | Fungus gardens microbial communities from leaf cutter ant in Ribeirão Preto, State of São Paulo, Brazil - Atta sexdens ASBM2 | ecosystem: Host-associated > Fungi > Mycelium > Unclassified ... | reverse complement strand
GATGGAATTCCCCAAAGCGGTGTTATATAAGAATTTCTTTTATTTATTCTTTATTTGTAGGAAATCAATCCGATTTTTAATTTCTATAAAAATAAATCAAATAATGAACTAAAAACGATGAGCATTGTAAAAAGCGCTCCCGATATAATATAAAAAAGCCTGTTATGCATATTGTTACATATACGTTGACACACGTGCACACATAGTCGTGATGTCATAAGTCCTTGAACAAAAGAAAGAAGTTATGATAACAAATACAATTGCCGTCCAGTTCATTCGTAAGCATCAAAATGGCGTTTAGGCTGGAAAATTCGTCTGATGAAGAACAACGTGCAATGATACGTTTTCTAACTGCTGAAGGCATCACGTCAATCGACATTTATTTCACTTTCCATGACACAATCTTCATCATACACAGCGATCATTCCACGATGAATGGTGCCTTCAGCGATTAGAAAACTTATCATCGTACGTTGTTTTTCATCAAATAAATTTTATTCTTCATTTAAAGAAAACAATTGCTATATAATTGTGAGCAAAATATAATATATCAATAACGATAAACTGGTTAATATTAAAACCAATAATATCTTATCAATGATTCTGTTAATTAATTTTTCAATTTCTAACATTCCTTCATAGAAAAAGAAAGTTTCCAAGATGGTTTAAAAGATCAATGTTTTCAATATTAATTAACTTAAGATGCATGCTTGCTGTGCTTTATCCTTAGAATTGTTGAAAAAAAAAAGATGTTACAATATAAAAATTGAAATATCTTTTTCTCATTAAAAATATAATTTCAGAATTAGTTTATGTAATACTTGCTTAATAAAAGATCGAAGAAATACTAAGATATTACATTGATATATCTGTAAATGTCCCTATCAAGATTTCATTGGTAAATAGGCCCCTCTTAATTTTACCCCCTCCAACCTACTACCTTTCAGTCTTCCCGCCACACGCGTTAAAGCTGTTATAAGCAAGTATGCAAATATGCAAATATAACTCTTAAGATTAATAGAAATCCCAAACGAAAATAAAATAAGTTAAAAATAAGTAAAAGTTATAAATATGCTTCTTTTGCTTTTATCTCTTTCTCAGTATATGTATTTATTTATCTTTCAATGAAACCGCGCTGACTATTATACGAAATGATACGCCACGTCACCGCGCCGATGCACAGCCACGAATAGAGAAGAAGCGTTGAACTTATGGTGGGGGACAAGCACGAGCAATCAAAAGATTAAGATGTATGTACATAGAATATATATTCTACATACCAGAGAGAGAGAGAGAGAGAGAGAGAGAGAGAGAGAGAGAGAGAGAGAGAGGGGGGAGATCTATATAGATGAAACAATTTTTATTAAATCATCTGGTTACCTCACAATTTGTTAAATACTGACAAATAGATGATATATATAATAACATAATTTAAACTGTATTTCCATTATCAAAGAAACAAACAAAATTGAAAAAACAAAGTTGAATTTATCATTCAAATTCGAATGAGACTAGCACATATCTCAAAATTGAGTGTGTCAATGCTACAATCCCAGTAAACAGGCTGTGCGCAATTTCGGAATATTTACATAGCATAGGGTATGTAAATACAGAACAGCACAATGAATCAAAAACGTAGCAGGTATATCATTGACGTAAAGTCTATAACTGTTACGTATAACCGTACTATTTCGATTTATAGTTAACATAACATTTACGTAATTTGAATAACATAAATTTTTATTCTCTAAAAACTTTGTAAATGTTACGTAACTGTGATAATGTTACGTTATTTATATGTAATATTATATGAATATTCCTTCCTTTTTTCGACTTTGTTATGCGAAATATAATTAAAATATGCTGATATTTTGATCTGAAAATGACGTGACTATTACAGAATAATGGAACATCCGTAATGACTACGTAAATGTTACGGTGATCATTAGGACCTGTTTTTAACTCATCCTCTACCGATAACCATCGCGTAGTAATCAGGACCCGCAACTATTCGGGCTGAAAATTCGATTTACGAGTTGTTTAATTTCTATTGATTATTCATTAGCTGGTTACGTTAGCTAATTCTCGCATATACGCGTGTACATCGTAGTTTTCGGATCTGGTGGATGTAGCAATGTGCATATACATAGCAGTGTTTCGCAAATAGATGGAATCTAGCATATACTCAAAATGATAAACAATTTTTATATGGGAATAAAATTAAATATGCAGAAAATATAATAAATTTTAATTATAATCGATGTTGTATTATCGACGATTCATGAATAGATAAACATTACATCAGCCTAAATATTTATAACGTTAAATTATCTAGTTAATATCTACTTAGTATTACTGAGTATTACTTCTAAATGAATTTATAAATGAATTTATTATTTATAAATTATGCATCAGTAATGTATATGAAAGAAAATAGTTAAAAATTAATGTGATTGAAGAAGTATAATTATTTCTAATTTCTAAAGAATTACTATATAAGTATAATTTAACAATAATACATTTTTTAAATTGTATAGATATTATATACATAGATATTATATTACAATATCTATGAAGAAATTATTAAAAGTATTTCTATCAAAACAGTACAATACTTTTTGATTGATGTGCTGTTTAAATTTCTCAATAAAACTGATTTTTGCAAAACAAATATAAAAATATAAGATATATAATAAACTTATTACTATTATTATTGTAGTTCTGATAGACTCGTGAATAAAAAATAAAGTAATATAAAAATACAATAATCTTTAGACATACTATGGATACCAAATGGTCGACACGTTTTATAAATCATAAATAAAGAACAGCTTGAAGCTAAATCTTGTGCGCCTTCCAATAAAAGCGATAAAGGTGACATTGTGACACAATGATTGTGACACAATCATTATGTCCTTGTTATTTGCTAATGTTAAAAATGGGATGATTACGATGTTGTACTGTCGCTTGTTGGAAGGCACATCTTATCTATCAATAAATCCTTTTTTAAAAACAGGAAGCATTTAAAAGAACAATTCTATTGAATATCAATAAAGATATAAAAACATTTTTCATTTAACATAATTTTCTAAAAATAATTAACTACGTTTACACATCATCATTAATCTGTAGTTTAATAATCTGTAGTTATAATTCTCTCAAATGTATACTCTCTCTTGAAGCGCTTTTTATTTATCTATATCATAACTAAATATAATGCTTTATTTATAGACTGGCAGCATTATAGTCACCTTATTTCAAGTTGGTAATACAATTTTAAAATGTTTATATTTCCCTCTTAAAAACGGTTTCATAAATCTACATTTCTTTACTAACGAATTCACTAGTATAAACTACTCTTTATACGACATTTTACACTAGCAGTTATAATTATTGTTGTTATTAAACCGAATTATGTAACTGTAGTTATTGATAAAGATACTTTTCAAGAATGTTATAAAGAGTTTAAAAAGAAAAAAATATTAATTATGGAAATATTTTAAATGTATTTCATGTGTTTTAAGTTTTTATACATTATGAATCATTTAGAAATCTATATATATTTGCATTCTCTCTTGGAACCATCTATCTGTATCGCTTTTGGGACAAGCGAAACCAATTTAATTAGATGAAAACATAGTTACAGGTCCGAGGAGTATAGCGAAAGACAGTATTCTCGCCGGAGCACAGAGGGAAAGCCTGCGAAAACGCGGGCGTTAAATTGCGGTGAAATTTGCAAAGAGATCTCTTCGTGATAGCAACGTGCGACACCAATTTCGGGCCAATTTCCCTGTGGCAATTCCTCACGGCATCGGGGGAGAGAATACGTCAATCTCGACGAGGTGATGCGATGGCTGAAATGTTGCAATCGTTTCGTGGAATGTGCACCACATACAATAGATAGACGATTGACAATGAGTTCACGAAACTATAACAGAGAATATATGTAGCAATTAATTTTTCCGACTGCAAATCTTTTATGCCTTTTCATGATATATTACAGGCTTTCTTTTTCTAATACTTTGTTTCATTGTTTATCATTTTTTTTATTAATAAAGATACATATATTTGCTTAATACTGTTATTTTCTTTAATGTTTAGCGTTTCGAATGAAAAAAAAGGTTTACAATATATTTATTTTAAAAAAAGTTTACGATATGTTTATTTTATAAAAGTTATAAATAATCCAGGTGAGAAATATGTCGTACCACAGTGTGCTGTTCCGTACTTTAAGAGTCAGTATTCTTCGCACGGGTCGTTGTTACATGTTAGTTGAACGAAAAACTTATGTGTCGATTAAAAGCTGAGCAGGCTTCAATAGTTAATTTATTAACATCGTGGAACATTTGTGAATGAACAAAAAATCGTTCTTTGCATTTATCGATAACATTCACGAGACCAAGAATTGGCTCGCGACAAAGCTAGAATACTATTGTGAAGTGTATAGTATACGCCTACCGATCGCTTGGCGCGCGGGCCGTGGAGAGCTAGCCTGGCAAGCGCGCCATCCGAGCTATGAAGGTGTGCGCGGCGGAGTAGGGTGCTTGCCAGCCAATCCCCAACTCCCACGCGCCAAGCGATCGGTAGGCATATATTTTTGCAGTAATAGGAGCGAGCGCGCATATTCGGCTATTTTTAATATCTCATAAACTATTGGGGAAATTTACAAAATGGTAGAGGACTTTTCGACTCAATTTAGTTCGCTCTACCTGCTCATGAAATATTTGGCGATTATTTCCAGATACCCTATATAATATATATAATATATATATATATATATACATTGAAAGAAATAATTGACTGAATATGGCATAGCATTTTTAATTAGTTGCAGCAGTCAATTTTTGATTGCATTAATCTATCCGCAATGTCATTATAGGATTTCGATAAGCTAACGCAACCAAAAATAGGCTACTGCAGTCAATTAAAAATGCTGTGTCATATTTTTCTAATTTGCTGCAGCAGCCAATCTTTTCTTTCAATGTACATATGTGTAATTAGCATAAATAAAATTTAATTGCATTAAATATAGTTTCATATAATTATATGATTTTTGTTTCTTAATAATTAATCATGAAGAACATGTCAAGAGAGACAAATTCGAGGATAACTGAACATATCGTAGATGTATATATTACATGAACTGAAAAGTCCCGGGATTTTTCAATAAGTGGCGTCACTAGAAAATGAACATGATTCATTTCGAGAGGTTCATCGGTCACTAGTTTATGTATGAAGTTTCATGACATTTCATTCATTCGTTTACAAGCTACAGTCGTTTAAGTGGCGCTACTTTCGCCTTCGTAAAAAAAATGGAAAAACAGGAATATCGCACCTTGATCAAACATTGTTTTTTGATGGGAAAAACTTCTGAACAATCATTGAAATGGTTGCAGAAATGTTATTCCACATCTGCTCCTTCGAGAACAACAGTTTATCGATGGTTTAGTGAATTTAAAATGGGTCGTACAAGACCTATTTTACCAAAGACGCACCTTGCTCTGGAAGGCGAAAAGAGGCTACGAATGCGAAAATCGTAAAGCAAGTGCATCGAATCGTTTTGAGTGATCGTAAAGTGAAGTTGCGCGAGTTAGCTGAGGCCGTGAGCATCTCAAAAGAACGGGCGGGATACATTTTACACAATGTTTTGGAGATGAAAAAGCTATCGGCGCGATGGGTACCGCGTTTGCTGATCATCGACCAAAAACAGCATTGATGATTCAACGGCCGGTTTGGCGTTGTTGCAGCGTAATCGAGCGGACTTTTTTCGACGGATGTTTTGTGATGATGGATGAAACGTGGGTTCATTACCATACGCCTGAGTCCAATAGGCAGTCTGCAAAGTGGCTGAAAAGCCACGAAAGCCGACCAAAGCGTCAAAAGACCAACGCTCGGCCGAGAAGGTTATGGCCTCCGTTTTTTGGGATGCGCATGGCATAATCTTCATCAATTACAGAAGGGAAGAATAGTTACGGAAGAGTATTATGCAGCGTTATTGGACAAACTGAACGACGAAATAAAGAAAAAAACGGTCCCATATGGGGAAGAAAAAAGTTCTGTACCATCACGATAACGTACCGTCACACACGTCCTTGAAAGCGATGGCCAAATTGGACCAATTATGATTCGAATTGGTTCCTCACCCACCGTATTCTCCAAACTTGACTCCTAGCGACTATTATCTGTTTCCAAACCTCAAGCGGTAACTCCAGGGAAAGAGATTCACATCGAATGAGGAAGTCATCACGGAAACCGAGGCGTATTTCGAAGGCTTGGACGTTCCGTACTACAGAAAGAGCATCGAAATGTTGGAAAACCGCTATATCAAGTGTATCGCTCTCGAAGGCAACTATGTTGAGGAATAAATATAACTTTGCCCAAAAAACGCTTGTTTTCATTAAAAATCCCAGGACTTTTCAGCCCATGTATATACAAAATGATTCTTAAGTATTGTCTGACTTTCAAAACTAATTTTTTTATATCATTTTATAAAGAAATGTTTATATGAATATATATGATCTTAAAACTCTTGTTTCATAGATATGTACTGAAAGAAAAGATAATTGTAATTATCACAATTTAACTATAATTTATAGTCATTTTCAATTATATATCTTTGTAGCACTGTAAATATAATTATTATTACTAATGTTACAAGTATAATGATAAAAATAAAGCTCCTAATCATATTATTTTTACCATATAATTATAGTCATAAATATTAAATATTTTTCTTTCAATGTAGAGATCTAAAAAAAAATTAATATTTATGTCCAACATTTTTTTAAAAATATTTACATAAAAACATTTAGTATACGTATATCTTTAAGTTTAATAATTAAAAAATTTCTCTAAATGGATCTTCTTGATCTAATTTTCTAGCACGATGATTTAGCCAGACATGAAAATCAAATATATACCGCAGTACTTATCTGCAGTATTTATCTGTAAACTGACGTTTCTTCGCGTCTGAGATTCATACAGTGCACATTTGATATGACATTCGCTCAATAAAAGGCGAGAAGTTTCGCCAATTGACCCGATAATTCGTTCTATCAGACTTTTGTTAGCTGCAGCAGAATGAACAACGTCTTCCTTCGTCTCCGGCGCAGCGTAAGAACTAAGAGTACCGAGCACCTATGCTGCTTCGGAAAATAATCGAAGATCTTCTCTGTCGTGTTCCATGAACCATAGGAAGAAGCCGTGTAAATCAAATTAGACGCCATTTTGAAACTAATGAGCCAGGAAACGAGACTGAATCAAGAGAGGAGAGAAGGAAAGAAGAGATTTCTCTCTCCACTGTATTCCATGCGACTCCTCTTATTCTCCTTCGTCTTCTTTCTCTAACCTCGCTTCGCCTCCGACCTCTTCCGCTTCCTCTGAAATTTCCAAAGCATTTCGCTCTTATTTCCCTTTATTCCTCCTCTTTGTTCTCTTATCCTGTCCTCCATCCCCATCCCCATCTATATCCTTTCATCCATTGCATCCTGGATCGGCCTTCTGTCCCGTTTGCGTCCTTTTCAGTACTTGCAAACAATAACGCATTCCTGTAGCCGCGGCACGGTAATTAACCATTTGTTAGACGCTGCGAAAACAATGGTCTTCGTTTACTTACGCGTTATCTCCTTTTATTTGTACAATAGTACAGCATGATTAGCTTTAAAACAAAAACAATTGGGATTTGTCATTAAAAATACGCTATTTTATAGCGTTCGACAAGTTGATAAATTTGCGAAACAACGAGATATTTTATTATAGATACAATCTACTAATTTGCAGCTCTTGTTAATCTCAAATGATCGAAGTTTCGGCAAAAAGCTTTGATGATTCGAAGAATCAGATATATTTCTTCAGCATATTTCTTCAAAGTTGGCAACATACCTCGTTTTTTTTCTCTATTTTTCTTCTATTGCATTTATTCATGAAAATCATAAATATGCATATTTATTCTTACACGTAATTCATGAGACTTTTCCTTTCCTATCTTCATTCTTTCTAACAATATCGTAGAAAGTTTTAATTTTTACACGCATACACAACTTTTGAAGCATACAATAAGAATCTCATTAAGAACATTAAGAACTTCATACATTAAGAATCTATAAAGCCTCCTTTGAACAATAATAATTTGTATCAGAGTTCAGCAAAATTTTATTTACAATATTACATTAATTTTATTTGTAATCTTGTACAATGTAATATGAAAGAAATATAGATATCATGCCGTGTATAAAAATACACGGAGAAAAAATTTTCTTTTAAAATTTATCCTGAAAGTACGGAAGTTGTGATACAATACAATATTTTAAAATATTTTAAAAATTTTTACTATGCACTTCAGTAAAACTAACTTATTTTATACTTTATTGTATATTTTATTAATGAATGAGAGAGAATTTTATATTAAAATTCTTGGAAATACAATATTGTCCCGATTATCATATTTTTAGGGTAAACTTTAAGAAAAATTTTCTCCGTGTATATATTAAAACACATACCTTGAAATGGACACTGCAAAAAATATATTTAAAAAATATATTTAACGCGAGATACTATCATGTTTCTTAATAGTTATAAATGGAAACACGATTTCTACTTTCTTTAAAATTATCTGACCTAAATTCTAAATCTAAATCTGAATTTCATGTTTTGCTGTGAGAAACGAAAGAAGAAATAAAAAAACTCCTTATTATAATTTTATTTAAATGTTCTCAAATAAATTTTACAATCTAATTGACTCTAATGTCGACTGTGATATACGATGTGAGATTTGTGTCGAGAAAAGGAAATTATTAAAAACGATAACGATTAAATATTCTTTTTAATAGTTATACAAGTCTGCAAATTTTACTTTTTTTTATAATTTATAAAAGAAGAGTAGGTTTTTGTGCCGAAACCAAATTTATAAGGAGAAATATATCAAGTTTAAAAGTTAAAAAAAATATGGTTAAAGTGGTTTTCTTAAAAACGTATTTTTACTATTTTTAAAAATCAGTTAAAAAATATACATATATTAGCTCCTCTTTTGTAAAGCAAAATTAAAAACAAAACGTATAGAAACAATATTGGTTATAAAAAACTACTTTTAAAAATTCGTAACTAGCGAATTCATGGGCGAGAAATTTCGAAATAGATTCAAATTATTATTTAAACATTGTATTTTAATATGAAAATATTAAATTTGTTTACCTCGACATCATCGAATTTCTTGCACGCTTTATTTTTAGGAATGAGTTTTAGTCACACAATATCAAATAGAATAATTGTCTCATGCAGTCCCAGTATGAAACCATTGCAAATAATAAAAATTTCAATATCGAACTTAATATAGGAATAAAAGATCATATTTCATAAAAAAATTATTTCATTAATATAATAATATAAATAATTATAATTTTTATGTTAATGAAATAAATATTTTTTTACAAAATATGATCTTTCGTTTTTATATATCTAATCTATTATTGAAATTTTTATTATTTGCAATGTTTTCGCATTGGGATTGCATAAAGTTTTTTAATTGTTCTACTTGACATTGTGCAACAAAATCCATCTAAAAATTATACAAAAAGTTCAATATAATATCGGTAAAAATTCTAATATTTTCATATTAAAGTTATTACGCATAATTTGAGCCCTTTCGAAATCTATCGCACATCGAATTCGTCATCTATAAATTTTTAAAAATAATAAAAAAAGGTTTTTCACAAAGTATCAATTCCGTTCCTTTTTATAAACTTAATATGATGGAATTCTTATTTACATATTCGGAAGAAGCTATTCTGATTTCTGAACCGCAAAATGTCATATAAATTTGTGTTACCTTAGTAATCCGTGCATAATAAATGTTATGTTAAATACAGCAAGTTTTTGATTATCTATATAAAATTGACAGTGTCTATATATAATTCTCAGCTTCCATAATCTGACGTACTTTCTCTAATATTGATTATCACATTAACTCTCGTCTTTAGCAAAATATTACGGAGACACAGTGAGAGAGAATGATACGGTAAATTTCGGTCTCTTATGCGGTTTGAGCTATTAATTTGTTATTCCGTCAACGACCGTGCTTGTATCTCCGTTGCAGTTCTCTCTTGCGAAGTTAATTTCGTCCGATCGTGTTAAATCAGAGAATTTAACGAATGCTTCCTTTTAACCGATAAAATTTGCAGTTTACGACGCTTGTTTGTATGCAAATGAGATGAGAAATGTAACACGGAGAAATGATAGTCGCGCTTAATCGCTGAAATTTCTAGCGTTTATTAGCTTGCAGCGAAAGTTTTAGCGTGTATGCACAGAGAAGAAAAAAAAATTTTGACTATTAATTCGAAAAAATAGTATCCCGTGCGCGCAGTCTCGTCTGCGGCGGTGGCTGCTAATCAGGATGACGTTAAGCCGCTTAGCTGAGCGTGCCAAGCTAAATGGTGATAATAAAAACAAGGGTGCATAAATTGTACAAGTGAGACAAACGATAATTTCCAACCATTCAATTAGGTATTTAATCCCGTTTATAGATAGGATATTCAAGGCAGAGTATCTTCCACTCTCTTGTGTTCCTGCCAGTCATCTTCGACGAGTGTACAACGTCCGCCGGGTTTATATTTAATTTTAATCAATGATACACATTATCTGTAAAATACATTTAAAAAACATGCGAAGTTAATACATAAAAATAAGTATAAGGGTATATATAAAGCAGCACTGCATATGTTTGATTAAATGCAACTTATTTTTTCTTTGTTGTATGCAAAAAATGTAACGTTCTTAAAGTTAAAATTTTGAAATTTATTAAAATAATGTGACTAGTTGATCAGAATTGTCCAAAAATGTCATTGTTTATAGTAATTAATTAATACAGTTATTTATTTATTATTTATAATAACTAAATATAGCGTAAAAGAAATTATTTATTATCTATCAAATAAATAGTCATTAAATTAATTTGTTTATTAGATAATAAATATTTCTTATATTTTTAATATACATGAGTAATTAATTAAGTCTGATATAAATAAGAAATATATTTAACTATTTGTTTATTTAAAATGTCATCACTTCTCGGTAACAAATTTTTTGCACGAATATGTATAAATATGTATCAACATACATAAACACGCATAAATATTCATAGATGACAATTTGTCATTTATGATGAGCGAGGTGACTTTGACTATTGACACAATGTATATGACATCGTTTTTTATTTTACGTAAGTTTTTATAATATTATTGTTAAAAATTTTAATATTTATGATAATCACAATGTATATGACATCGTTTTTATTTGTGTAAGTTTTTATAATATCAAATAATAAAAATTTTTTTATTTATGATATTCATTTAGCTATTCTATAGTATAAAATTAGCATTTGGATAGAACGTGCGAGTTTTATCGTGCTTCACCATAAAAAAAAAAATGGATAATTGCACCGACTTTAATTACATTTTTGAACAGGTTTACTTATGTAATTTAGAATTTGATTTCATATTGATAAGAGTTGAAATGTTTATTATTTTGTTATTGTTATTCACACGAAAATAAAGACATTTATGTGCATCCAAACAGCTGATGTTGGCTCTGATTGGCTTTTTTAATATATATTTTATTGAATATTCATAAACACGTATAATTATATATGAAATATGTCCATATATGTTCATACATTCTTTTTTTTTTATAAAATTAATTTTTAATGTAATAGAAATAATAATAGTAATACAGAAAACATAAAAAATAATTAAAAAGATAATTTTTGCTATTTGTTTTAGAAAAAAATCAAGTTTGAAGAAATGTAAAAAAATTATTTATGTATAATTATAATATATATAAATTATGCATAATTATGTATGAGTATTTTTTTTCACATTTTTCCGAACTTGTTTTTTCCTAAATTAATCCGAAAATTATCCCTTTAATTATTTTTTATGTTTTCACATTATTATTTCTATTACGCTAAAAAGTAATTTTACAAAAGAAAGAAGGATATATTTGAACATATTTCACATATAATATATAAATTGTTGCAGGTAAAATCGAATCTGTTCACCAGACCGGAAGAGCAATATACGATTGCGGACGCGATAGTGAAACTATGCCAGACAGATTAGTACCAATGTTCTCCTGGGCGATGTACCTACAGCTAATTATCTGCTGCATCACGCTTCCGTGGTAGGAATCCTAATTATTCACAACTTACATTATCTCGGAGTTGTTTGAGGAAACAACGAGAGAAGTTGAACAATCAAAGTGAACTGGAATCCTCGTGAGAGCAGAAGTGAAGCACACACAAATGACAGATCACAATTGATCAAATCCTAAAATTAAAATTATTTGAAGATAGAATACAAATTAGAATACAATTTAATTTGATTCAAAATACAGAAAATCGAAAAAGAATAAAATTATTTTGTACATACACAATATATATATATATAAAATGAGATACGAAAATATTTAAAAAATGAAATAAAACATAAACAATAAGATACAATAAAGTTGTATAAAATTATGTTAAAAAATAGGCGCTTAACAGAAATATGATGATTAGTCATTAAAAATTGATAATATTGTTTAACAAGTTTCAAAGTCTAATATTTTTATATCATTTGCATTTTTACATGACATGCATGGTTACTTCTTATTTATTGTATTTACGAACATCTTTAATTGTATAATGATAATATTAAACAATAATTTTTAAGAAAAATTAACAGTAATTTTTGAGAAAAATTTACATTTATTAATAATTGATCCAATTGCATGTATGTGTACTGCGATAATACATAAATACACATATCTATACACTCACGCATATATACACGCGTGATCATATAGACACAGAGTGCAACCTTACCTAAGCTAAAATAAACGAAATTATTAATTGAAAACGTACGTGTATAAATTCCACTATGTATATGCCGTCATTTGCGCAAGTACCATATATGTTTAATATACCAACAATGTAGACATATATTATTAAATACTATTGTTGCTTGTAAGTAATAATCAAATTTTTATTTTATAAATTTTAGAAAAATATGAAAATTAAATTATATTATATATTAATTACGTCAAAATATTTTAAATAAAATATAATTATCATAATTATCTGTCTACATCTGAACTAACAAAATTTAATCATAAGATTAGTTTGTTTCGTTAAATTATTTCTTAAATAAACAGAACTCTTCTTTAACAGAAGAGACAATAAGTTTCTTTATTATTTAATAATGAATTAACAAATTGAACGTTTGAATAAACCGCTATCACTAGTTATTATGGCTTTAAAATATAACTATATGTATATTCTTCTACATTAGAGGCAGAGAGAAATCTGAGAGAGACCATGACGCTCTTTTCGCCAGGCGAAAGTCACAGTACGCTAATGATATCAACATCAATTTTATAAATTGATGTGAATTACATATTACATTTTTACCACTGTCGATAAAATCATCGATAAATGAATTTGATGGTACATTCACAAATTATGAATAAAGATAATATTAATTTTAAAAAATATTTCTTTTAATCAGGTAGGTGTTTTTTATAGATTTTTGGATGCTGAAAACGATTAAAGTTAAATTTCACTGATAAATCAGGCTTTCGAAATAACTGAGATTTAATATATAAAAATGGCTCTTTTGTTATATTTAAAATGTTTTTGTAAAAACAGATTAACATTATCTCGAAATTGTAATCAGAAGTTATGAATGTGTTGTTCATCCTCTATAAAATGTTTGTTTTGTATCTCAATATCTTACTTTTTAGTCACGTTATGAAGGATTCAAGTATGTACAGAGATTTTCTAAGATAATAAATTTTCGACTTTTAACAATGAAATGATTATACTTATAATTTCTAGTTTGTGACTATCAATACACAATGTAATTTATCGTTATATATATATATATATATATATATATATATATATATATATACATGTATATACGTATGTATAGTACACGCACGCGTGTACACATTTTAAAAAAATATGGTTATATGGTTTGTATATGTTTCTCGATAATCACAAATTTGTATCTCAAAAAAATCCTGTATTTAAATTCTTTGTTGCATGACTATGAACAATATATTCACCATAACAACAAATTTTAATAATTCAAGATAACGTTAACTTTCTTTATAAAAGAATGTTAAATGTTTTAAAAAAAGTCATTTTTTAAACATTAAAATCATGTTGGAAATGTAACTGAAATTTTTTAGCTTACAGCATCGTTTTTAATATTCAAAAATTTAATCCGATGCGAAGTAATGTTCTACTAAATGCAGTAAATAAGTGCAGTACTCATATATAATTGTATGTATATAGGATGTCTGATAATGTCCGCATAATCTTGTGAGTAAGTAGAGTGAACTCGAATTTCTTTATCAGTAATTTTCACAATAGTTAAGAGATATTAATTTCTAAAAATTACCGAATAAGCGGATAAAATTGACGCTTTAAGACAGCTTTAAAATATTTTTCAGAGTTCTTTATGAAATATCTTGAAGATGTTTCTCAAAAAAACTCTTAAAAGTATCTTAAAGTTATTTTATGCGCTTTTAGACACTCTGCTCATTGGTTAACTTAAAAAAAAGATGTTTATTAATGCAAAAGACGCCCGAAATAATTAATTCGAGTGATATTTATTTATAATACGTAT
>Ga0157364_1003908_pt1 | contig 14669 bp, 5 predicted proteins | sample AttsexASBM2_FD_111476 | JGI IMG/M metagenome (GOLD analysis project Ga0157364, IMG submission 111476) | Fungus gardens microbial communities from leaf cutter ant in Ribeirão Preto, State of São Paulo, Brazil - Atta sexdens ASBM2 | ecosystem: Host-associated > Fungi > Mycelium > Unclassified ... | reverse complement strand
TGTCATAAAGTCGCGTTTCGTTGCAGTTCTCCTCCTGTCTCTCTTTTTTGAAGGCAGACAAGTAATTAAATGCAGTTGTCAGCGAAATTACAACGGGAGTTTCCGTCTGCTCTCACATGACCGTCGCACAATGAGGCGAGACACGAGACACTGCCCGTCCTGGTTTTCAACATTCGACTTCCGCCTCAGAATCCTCGTCGAAGCATTCTTGCTGCTTCGTCGCAAATCGAGCGTACGTAAAAGGGAACAAGCGAACTCGGCCTGTTCTCGGTCTGACTTGGTTAGTTCTGTTCGTGACTGTCTTGTATCGTGACGGAAATTTACTCGCCTGCATTCTGATTTCCGACTGTTTTTTTAAAGGGTGATTTTGACATTTCTCGAAAAGTAAAATCACCGTTTGACATCATTTAAATAATTTCCAAAGCTACTACATTTATAAAACTATGTTTGTAAAATCTCTTTTTATATAACGGATTTTGTAAGTCTTGTAAATACAGAGAGAAACAATATTTTTATATTAATTCAAATAAATTTTTCAGTTTGTATGAGATTATGTAGGCGTGTTAAATTTTTGTGCACACATGTAACAATACAACATTTTCGTTACAAATATGCAGAATCTCTAAAGTAAAACATGATACAAATAAAGAATTGCTTTTAATATATCTTTTTTCTTTTTCTTATAAATATGTAAACTATATACAAGTTGCATCCGTAAATAGAAAGAACAAAAAGAATAGTTATAGATAAAATAATGGAATTTATTTTAAAATCATGATTGATGAGAATTATAAACTCAAAAATGAGTTTATGATGATTTAATTCTTTTCTAATCGAAATAAGTAAGTTTAATAAGGTTAATTCATCCCTTTACATAACAGTAAATTTATGATTAGAAAAATATTTGAGGGCGAGGAGAGAGTGCATTGTTACTTCTAAAGACTCAAATGGAGAATTATTTTCTTTCATGTTATATAAAAATACAATTATCTTACAAATACAGTTATCTAGTTAATGTAGACTACGGCAAAAATAGGTCGTAAAGATTCTCTCGTAGTTTTCGACAGTTATTCAGCATTCTAACGAAATTATACAGTTGTTGTGAGAAATAGAACTCAACATCAAACTAGAACGTAATTAGAATCGCAATGTCAAGGAAGACGTTTCTAGTAAAACGTGACGATTATTTAAAAATTCTTTGCACCGATCAATCATCGAGATGAGAAGGTTCTTGACAGGACCGACTTGTAATAGCTTCACCTAACAGCTATTAATGTTCTCTCAATATTTACGAAAATCAGGAGAGGTAGAGAAAGAGGGGGAGAGAGAGAGAGAGAGAGAGAGAGAGAGAGACAGAGAGAAAGAGAAAAGGAGAAAGAAAGATGACTCCTACGCGGATGTGGTCCAGTGACCTTAACCTACTTCCTCTTTCTTTTTTCTTTCTCCCTTGCTGCATTTCCTTTCTGCCTCCTCATTGGTAAACTTCTCGTTCTTTATTCTTTCTTTCTCCATTTCACATGTACTTATATGTGTAACGACGTATCCATATACAATCGATAATGTCGTATATTTCAGCTCGTGAGCATATAAATTAATATCAAACCACTGTCCAGCTTTAAATGAAATTGAATGTGTACGGAATATCAAGTGATGTGGAGTTTATAGCTCGATTGATACTGCGAGGCATCGTCTTTTTATTACGCGATTTGCTTTCGTGTACAACCATTTGCTTAATGAAATACGAAGGCAACTTTAGTCGATTAGAATGAATTCTATAGCGATCTTATCGCGAGTGGAATTGGAAATGTTTGTTGAGACGAACTAATAATTATAAACATATTGAAAAATTGTACATACTCATATCAGTGATCCACATTTGATGGAATTGTAAACAAGTATCAGTCGACATTTTAAAATACGAAAGACTCTCTTTCTCTTTTTTGACACAATGACGTATTTTTCGTATTTGAGACGAGAAAAGTATTCTTTGACTAATGATATGAAATTTCTCTGGGTGAGTTTGTAACAACGTGTTATAATGTGAGACAGCTTATAGGAAACCACATATCTTATTAGTAGAAAATGTCGTTTGTAGGACGTATGTCTGAGCGTTACTAAACGTTTTTATCAGAATACGCTATGCTCTAATGGCACATTGAGTTAAGGAGAAAGTGCGAATGTTTTTGCATGTGATTTCTGGCCAGTCATTCACGCGACACTCACCTTTCCGCATTGACATTTATTTTCGCTCTAATGCGCCATAAATCATTTGATTAATGCCGTGCCATTTCAACGTTCTCTGTAATTAATAATATTATTTACTTCAACAATTATTCAGTTTAACAATTTAATATTATTATTATAGATTAAAGTTACGGAGAATCATCACACTAGATGTCAAATTAATATTATTAGTTAATATTGTCTGTGAAAATAATATTTTATATTAATAAATTATTAATTATCAATAAACGAGAATCTCAATCAGGGCTTTGTTATAATAATTGAGTTTATAATGTGAATTCGAAACTTAGAAATTTCAATTTCGCCGACTCTTGATAATTCCACAGAACAACTGGCTCGTAATTCGATTTAATAACGCCCATCAAAGTACATCCAATGAGAACGTTGCGCATGCATCAGCTGATTCACAACGAGGCGGTACATAATCGTAAAATCGATTATCACGAATGAGTCTCCTGGATACGTAGGTAGGTACAACAACGACGAAGGGCTCTCAAGAAACACAATTCCGCCGTAAGGCGGAATCGTGATAGAGGAATCGGTCGATTGAATGTGGAAAAACTGCCGTAATGTTTCAACAATCGCGCGAGCATCTCGCATTCTGTTGTGATACGTGCGATTTTTTGTCGCCGTATCGCCGCGGAGTTCCCGCATCAACGACGTTCGGACATTTCGAAGGGAATTTAAAGCGAGCCGGGATATGCGCGGTGACGGAAAAAAAGAGACTCCGATATATTTCAATGTCACCAACCTCTTCCTCGTCGGCGAGCGGGCCATGTTTGTGAGGGAAATTATGGCGCGACGTTGATATTGTCTTCCGCGGAGATCCAATGTCGTCGATGCGCCATCACTTTTGAAGTCGTATGGGAATGTCCCCCTCCCCGCCTCCTCTCCCTCCCGACAACAACGCAAGGAACAGAGCAAGAAACCTGATCGACGAGTGTATTTTTTCAAATGTCATTACTCTACGTTCACGAAAAGGTATTCTGTTTGTTCGAATCGTGATTGGATTACCTCCGTCTTTTGCGCTTTTCTATTAGGTATCACGATGGTAATTCTACAGAAAAATTCCAATTTAGATCCACGAGAGATAATCGCATTCTTAACATCCCACATTCCAGCTATACATCGTACATTTTACACGTTCTCGCATTTCACATCCCGTACATTTACACATGCATGTTTAAATTCAACTGTGCAATTTCTTCATAGTACTTTTTAAATATCGCCAATACCGTCAGTACGCTAAAACAAGTTAAAGAGATAACTTTATTGCACAAATTCCAATCGAGCTTGACGAGAAAAAAAAATGTAGTCCAAAAGAATTTTACATAGAGGATTTTAAAAGAAAAAAAAGACTTTAAAGAATTTCTAGTCAAATTGATGAAACGCAACTTTTTCTCGATTTCGTACACAATCACAATTGAAGTTCCTTTCTAAATTTTCCACTTTATCCTGAAATTAACTATAAACAGAATCAATATTGACGAATAATTTTATGATGTAGAAGCAGAAACTTTATATCTTACTCTACTTTGATGAAAATTACACTTTACTGTAATTTCTTTATAATTACAGTGGAAGATTTTCAATTAGATGAATTTTTCACGTTTTCTTTCAAAAGTGAAGAACAAATTTTTACTAATATTGATATGAGAATATCATTTAAAAAATATTATAAAAATGAACTAATTATAAAAATGTTTATTTTAAAAGATTACTGAACTAAACATTTTCAAAAGTTTTTAGTCATCTTGTTTTATATAAAGAAAATGAATGCAGGAAATTATAATAACTTCGTGATGTTTTAATTAATATTTTACCATTAATAACTGTAGTTTTGTGATGTTTTAATTAATATTTATTTAATTAACATTGTTAGCAATCGTTTACGGCCATAACAATTATACAACAAGATATAAGTACAATTAAATATAATATAATTATGTGATATCTGATTCCTTTCTTTTGTTAAAACTTGAAATAATTTTTAAATTCATATACTTGCAAATTTGACGCTTTAGTTCTCCTCACAGATACTTGGAGAGTACTTCAGATCCGAAAATTTAGAAGGTTAGAGAGAATCTAAGACTTGTTTGAAGACAACCATTCTTTAACTACTTGCGAGGCATATTTCGAATCGTTATCGTACTGAAATATCCAGTTTTGTGACAGTTTTTCTTTGAACTAGTAAATGGTTTTTTGAGATAATTTTTACATGATACCATTAGTATTTCAATTTGTATAAGTGAACTAACTCCTTCAACTAGTTCAATATGTGTGTATAATTATTTGAACGAATATATATTCACACTAAGAAAATTTCTAATTGAAAATGAACGAATCAGACTGTGATTATATCAATCAGAATTCTGGTCATCATGATTGGACATCTTGTTATTTCGATTAGAATTTTGATATGATCAGAATCTACTAGTTCGTCCATTTTCAACCAGAAATTTTTCTCGGTGCTGCAAAAAATAATGTTTATTCTTTATATTCTTTAATGGCTATTATTTTCTTTAAGAGTATAGGTTTTATATACAATATATTATAATAATATATATTAATAGTATATATTATTATAATATATTAATACATATATATTATAACAATCAAAATGCCTTTGATCTTTACTTAAAAAAAGAAAAAAAACGTAAAAAATCCATTTGAAAACTTTTGCACGTTATTATAAATTTACGTATCATTATTTTTGGCCACATTAAAAACTTTAGACTCGTTGATTTAAACAATGTAAATATATGAAAAAAAAGTTCAATCTAAAATATTTAATAAAATAATATAAATTTATCTACATTATTTTTATCTTACATAAATAGGATTTTTGTTGAAGTTAGTCAGTATATTGTGAAACCTTTTACTATATTAAAAATTGCTATATCAAAAAAACCAAGCTTAAGTAGATGATAATAATATAGCATTTCTGCATACGTACGTACAGACTACGAAAATTTAAATATATAATAATATCCAATAACTGTTACCTGTATTACACAATCTTGAATTAATGTTATGCCCGAATGAGTTATGAATACTAATAGATAGATGAATACTAATAGAAATGTGTTAATCACCGGCAAAGATAACAAATTACGCAAACAAATTCCCAAAAAGCAACGATATCTTTATTAATTTATTATTGATATCAGTTTTACATTCACCGCGAAACATGCACGAATTTTCTTTCATAAATATATAAACTTAAATGTAATTTGTAGATAATAATTTATCATAAATTATAAATTATTATTATTATTGTTAAAAATTTTTTGTAAATTTTAGATTAATAATGATAAAAATAATAATAGAAGAATTTTGCATCATTAAAGAATGATACAAATTCTAATTAAAAAGCATTGCGCGCAAAACGACAGGAAGATTTAAATACGATATATATATATATATGTGTGTGTGTGTGTAAATATAATATCAGTATCATTGCATATATAGATAAAATAATAATGTAGATGTAGAGCATAAAGCACGTACGTGCTCATAAACGCAAGTGCATTCCTCCAGAAAATCGTATAGATGAGTAGACGCGCCATCGTGGTTTTCCAGCTGTGCACAAGGAGGACAACCATGAAGTAAATTCCGTTGATGTTTCAACGATGGTGGAACAAGAACTTTGTTGTTGAGAGAGACAAGATAGCGAGAGAAAATTTGCATCTCATAACTGTAGCATATTATACGGAAAGTACTAAATCAACGGAAAAAACTTTTACATCGAAGAATGCATTTTCATATATATGTATATATCCACGCGCGCGCGTATAAAACACACACACACACACACACACACACACACACACACACACACACATCTTTTGGTTTAATGAAAACAAAATATTAACCCTAGAAGAACAGTAAACATTGTAATAGCAAAAATATAGATTCTAAGAAAGTGCAATAATCAGAAAAAATCAAATTATTTTAAAAGCACACCCAGAGAAAAGATTGCTTCGATTTAAAGAAAGTTTCTTTGCTATAAGGTTAAAGAAAAAATTTCTTTGATTTGTGAAAAAATTTCTTTGATTTAAACATTATTTTTTAAAATCAAATAAAATTTATTTAAATCCAAAAAATGATGTTTAAATCATAATTTATCGAACGAAATAAATTTTATTTGATTTAAAAAAATAATGTTTAAATCAAAGAAATTTCTTCATAAATTAAAGAAATTTTTTCTTTAATCGTATAGCAAAGATAGCTTTCTTTCGAAGCAACCTTTTCTTTGGATGTAATATAATAATATAATAAATGAAATACCCGACTTGTTTTCCCTATCTTAGAAAAGGATTATTAGATTAGAAGATTGCAGAACTCATTATACCTTCATTTATTTAAAAAATATGCACGAAAATATTTTTACAATGCACAAAATTAAATATTCGAGAAGGAGAATAATTAATTTCTTATGTAAAATAATGATGTTTGTCTAGATGAAAAATCCAGAGCTAACAAAGATGATTAAATACTGACAATATAAAGATTATAACTATTAATCTTGGTTTATTTAATAACGGACTTGATGTCGGTATTTAACATTACATTTTAATATTACATTTTCTTTCAATCTCCATTTTAAAACAATTTTCCGAAGTCGGTCGAAAATGATTTTCATTCTTCGAACAATGTATTATATTAATAACAATATTAAAACAAATGATCGGGCAACACATTTTGCAATTATTATGAGGATTATTTTTCGAAGTTGATCGACAATATCGCCATAACGCGTCGCGTCTCACAATAAGTATATTCGACATTATGTAATTGATATTCGCCAAAAACACTTTTAAATGATACAATTTTTTGCTCCATTATTCACCGATTGGAAATTAATTTCCTGTCGGTCGCATTAACAATTTTATGATGTACGTTCACCTTAGCATAGACTATATCAGTGACTAAAGGTGCGCTGATCAAGTTTCCAATTAAACTGTCACGATTAATGATGCTGATATTAAAAATGTCATCTATTTCTCTTTCCTTTAGCATTGTCATTCCAGTGGCAAGAAAAGATTGATGATTCTCAGATAAAAAATTATTCGAACAAACAAGTCTGATGATGATCATTAAAAAAAATCTCTTTTAACTTATTTTCTAATATAATTTTTTAATATCGAAATATTTACGATATATAAAAGAATGACGTCTAAAATCATTGTAATTTTTCTGAAATGAAAATATTAAAGAATTAAAAATATTTTTATCTCTAGAATGAAACTTGACACTGCGTGTGTATATGTGTATGTATGCATGCATTTATAAATATAAAGTTAATTATACAACTTCGTTAAAAAAGAAAATATAAAAATTTTAATCCTATCTTGCACAAAAAGAAAAGATAATGGGATTGATACTCGCTTCAGCAAGTTATCTTACAGAATCTTAAAATGAAATTTATATCACATTGCGCGTGCTTAATCGTGATTAATAATAATAGGCATGCATAATCTAAGCCCATTAGATTCTCTTTAAATTTCATTAAATTTCCAGTTTCGTACGACTCTGTGAGTATAATTTACAAGTTACAAAGATTAAAGGATATTTTTTCTTTATTTATAAACAAGATTTGAAGGATGTATATGCACTTCAAAAACATTCAATTCTGACAAAATATTCTACTTATCAAGTTTTTGTTTTTCATTTGGATTTAAAGAAGAAATGATTCGTTCTCCGGATCTCTCTCATCGTAATGGAAAGGTTCACAGAAGAAAGGTGGCAAAAACGTTCGGGTGACTTATGGTATCATACTTATATTCATCACTGTTTTGGTGCAACAAAAGCAGACGGCAATTACGCGCCACGCGGCAAACCTGTTCCCGGATCTGTGAGGACGGGTTTCCGTTTCCCGGCTCGTTAAGGCGACACGGTCGAGCGGCTCATCCTGCAGCCAGAAAAGTGCATGAGTCCGTTGTCGTGGGACTTCGTGATGTTTTGTCGTATTTATTCAGTCCCAACTGTACAGCAACGAGTTTGCCATTCTCCCTTCGCCTTCAATTACTCGAAATTTCGAGACGAGTTATCCACTTGAGATAAAACTTTCGTTACTTTTCTCGATAAGCATCAAAATTTTGTTTATTAAGAAAATTTTGTTTATTAAGAAAATTTATTCAGACATACTGAATAAGTAAGTAAGACAGTTTTCGGCTTATCTACTCATTTTGTGCTTTACTTTGGACTTATCTACTCATTTAGCATGTATCGCTGATTATTTATTTCTTGAATTTTATTCATAAGCGAACAAAATGAGCAAAGTCACTTCTTAGCTTGAAAGATAAAAAGATTCAATATATGTGCAAAAAATAAAGAAAAATGTATAGTTTTTATAAATATTATTTATCGTGTTCTACCTTCACATCTCTTATCGATCGTTTAAGTTTCTCGAACTTAATATAAAGATTAAAATATTTTATCGGAAGCATTTAGATGTCGATAAGAAGATTTATATCGCTTTCAGCAACCTTCTTTTGAAAGGTTCGATCTGCTAACGTCTCTTGAGCAAATGAAAAGTTTCTTCCTGCGACGAAGCGTGAAATAAAACGATCGTATCGAGTTTTATAGTTGCGCTGAGATACATAATGTTATTACACAGCATCTGATTTTATTGAATCATCATATATTTTTGTAACGCACTTAGAGAATCAAGATATCTAAATGCGTCGAACGCATCACGGACATCGAGCAAAAAAGAAGAAGAGAAGCTTTATCATCTTCGCTTTCCTTCGCACCCCCCTCGGAAGGTTCACCAACTCGGACGAGTTACTCGAGCCTATGTGCTTGATTACGCTGACGCGCTAATGCTGACGGGATTTCGCGATAGTTAAATCAACGGATGTAATCCAGCGAATTAATTAACTGTTCCGTAGCCTACCTCGGCCAAATTAGCAGCTTACATCGCCACCGATGGGTGGTCTTAGAACGTGCATTACCTAAATACAATTCAGCGCTAATGCGAGACTCGAATTACATTAGAATCTCACAGATCTTGCGCATACAGGTACGCATGTAGATACGCATTTGTGAACCACTTGTAAATTGCTCTCCCGCATGGCATAATGCAAATTTATGCAATTAAGAGGCAGAATTCTTATACCACAAATACATAGACGTGTCAACAAATAATATCTCATGGTAAAAAGATAAGCAGACGAGATAAATCAAATTAAGATGATTAATCACGATAACGCAATCAAGTATTTTGCAAGAACTACAATATGGCTTGAGATTCGAGATCATTCCGCATGAATTCAGAAAAGATACGATAGAGATTTCACCAAACGATTATTCTCTCACCACAGACTATTTTCTGATTGGACACTTCGTATCTAGATGATTTGAAACTAAACAAGGTGAGAATCGATTAAGATGAAATCTACTTGAAATCGCATTATGGCTTAAACATTTTATCTTTCTACTTAATAAAAAACGAATAGTTCCTATGCATATGTAGTAAAGAACTTTCTAATGACGTTTCGATTTAAATATTTAGGAAGGAAAAAGCATTGAGAAAAATTCTGAATCTATTAAACAACGTGTTTGAAATACAATACAATATAAAATCTAAGAAATATATCGTATCATATTACAAATAATTATAATTGTAGCGTAACAAATTATATATTAAACAGGATATTATTAAACGTAAATACGATATTTGTCATTGTTTAGCGTGCAATTGTTACATCGATTCTATCATAGAGGAAAGTTTCGACATAGAACTCTCACGTCGTTCACACCACCACGAGTTCAAAAAGTTGATCTCTTCTAACATGATAAATTACTACGTGTGTAGTGTGAGTGCGTGGGCTTACCGCCAACTGATCGTAAATAATAAGAACGTTAATGTTAGACTGCGTCTACTGTGATTTATCAAGAACGCACTCTCCCATCATTATCCATTGCGATGCGCCAGTAAGAACAACACCTAAACGGTATCTATTTTCTGAATACCTCTGTGAAATTAACACCTCTTTTAAAAAGATAACTCTTTCTTACAATTCTGAATGGATCTCTAAGGGCCAGTTAATCCTAGTCTTCTGTTCAGATAAATTATGGTGGTGATTTACCTATTGTATAAACAAAAGAGTAAAAGAATAAGAGCGTATAAAGAGAGTAAGAGAGTAAAATAGTAAGCTGAAGTTCACCGAAAGATGAAACAACCTAATCTATACTAAGAGTTCTAAAGTTTAAATCCCTTGATCGTTTTTTCTTGCTTACTTTATTAAAATTATTTTTTATTTTATTAAGGAACGCTAGAACGCTCTTACCCCCGTTTTCACAATATATATGTATTACCTAAAGATTAATAGTTATCATGAAATTCATGAATGAATTTCATTGATGAATCTCTTGATAATCTTTAATCTTTAGGCAATCTGCACATTTTGTAAAGACGTATCTTAGAGATACGTTCAGAATTGTAAAAAAAAAAAGTTATATCTTTTTTAAAGATGAGGTGCTAACTTTAAAAGTCTCTCGAACTTGTTGTCACCGCTTGCATAAAATCAGAATTCACGTGCATCTCGTACGATAAGACGAAGCCAGGCTGCGGAATTAATTAAAGAGAAACTTTAAAACACGACGTTTAAAAGTTAATTACATAACCGTCCCGGATGCTGATTTCTCGAATTTATATCGACTTCGCGAAATTACGTGAGATTCCATCAGCGGAGCTTTCACTACAAAGCTCTCTTTCGCTCGCCGAATGTGTTATTCTGTGTAGAATTAATCCTGATGCACGATCCCTGCATAAATCCGTACGACGGATTACTCGGGACTGATTTCCACAAAAAAAAGATTACACCGAAATAAAGCGACGGCAATAAAATTGCGAAGTATCCTCTTGCGGTGGCGTTTACGGCTTACGGATAATGCTGTCGATTTAAAAGTGCAAAAATAAATTTTAAAGGTGATACAACCTAACAAAGCGCGAACGAAATAAAAATCTACCAATCGTGAAATATTCACAATGTATGAAAGAATTAATTTTGCATAATACATTCTCTTTACAATTGGCTCGAAGTAATCATGCGAGGCCGTGCTTTTATTTCCACGTTATTTGCTTTTAGAACTTTAAATAAAACTCGCGTTCAATAGATACTTTGTAGCACTGCAATGCTATTATACATTATACCTTTTTATTCTCAATATATCAGACTATTCAAATAGTTACCTATATACACACATACACATAAAATTCATCTCATTTTTTATTGGATTTATCTCTTTGTGGAAAGCATTATTGTTACTAATATAAATGTCACCCGCATGGCATTATTATGATTATTAAATTGAATTGTATCTCGTACATGTTTAATGTATTATATCCCATAAAACAAAGTTCAGAGAATGTAAACGTATTTTGTGCCTACAGTTCAAAGCAACTACAAAAAAAAACCGTATAAATAAATACGTTTTAATTAATATAAGTTTTAATTAATTAACATTAATAAATTTCGGCAAAAAAACTGTGATACTTTATTAAAAAGCGCATCTCTGTAAGGCAAACCGAGAGAGAAAGAAAGGGATTACTGACTTTCAGATTCAACATACGAAGAAGAAATATTTAACGCGACACACCTAAAATGTCGCGATAGAGATAAGATAATAATCAGAAGAGAATAATCGCGATCAGCATGAAGGCAAGAGCAAAATAGCGAATCGCGGCGTTACGGCTGCGACTGCACAACAGTTATTTGATTCTCACCCACATCGTGGTGGAGTGGGTATTCGAGAGGCAGAAAAGTGAAAGCCGCGACGCGTAACGATCTAACTAAACTATATCTCGTTCTAGAGATAGAGACGACGAAGGTACACGGAGACGTGGTTCGCGCGGGGAGAGATCGGAGTTATATAGCACGGGAACGAAGGAAGAAAAGAAGAAAGACTGAGAAGGACGAAGCGGGGATGGGAGAGAGCAAGAGAAGGACTTCTGCACTCTTGAACTATCCGGGCGAATGTAGACCACGGGAATATGTTGCAACCGTCTGTGTTTGCTATACTACCTCCCACATCTCTTTCTTCGAATCCTTTGCTACTCGGTAGAAAATTCTGTCTCTTTGTGGATCTGTCTCTTTTAATGGACCAAGAATTATAAAAATTCCATTTGCAGACCGAAATTCTACATATATATATATATATATATATAAAAGTTAATGTATATAAATAGTACAAATATCAAATTTATTTATACAATTTCTTTCAAAAGATTCAATGAATTTATCAATGTTTTATATGTCAAAATCATTATTTGCCACTTTTATTTAGTCATGTTGTATTTCTGGGAAAGTAAATCTTGATAAGTAAGAAAGTTCTGTTAAAATATCGTCGTTAAGATTTTAACGACGAGAATTTACTAGAAGTTCTATCATACATTTATAATGCTGAAAATAAAAAACATTTTTTCTCTGTCATTATAAAATATCTTTTTAAGTTTCATTATGAAACACTGATTATTATAAACTGTAAATTTTTAATAAAATCTTAAATTTTTCAATAAAATTAGATAAGTAAAAATTATAATATTTAATTTAAAGATATATCCTAGAAAAAACACGCCAACTTCCTATTTACGTTAATCTGCTTAACCAGCTTGCCGAATTTCCCGTGCATCTTGCTAAAAAATTTAATTAAAATGCGAGAGATACAGTTAGGTAATATCGCTCATTGTATCTAGGTCATAACATAAGATACCGCTACGTAGATATCAAGACCAACGTGGACCGCGAGGATGTCGCAACGGAATATCTCCCTCACCATCTCCTACACCTCCTTTTTTCGACATTCACCGAGCCCTGCCTTTTGTTCGAGCCTCTCCTTCGTGTCCTTATTAAGTGACACAATACGGATACTCGCGGATAAACATATATTGTAAAATAGAATTTTTAAGATGACGGGAAAACTCATTGCGAATATCATTTCACTCTTAGAATAGTTATTAATTTTATTTTTTTTAATCGTATTAATATCGTATAATTATGGAAATCGCAACTTAGCTATTTATTAAAAAAAACTAGACACTGCTAGATTATTTAATATAAAATTCTTAATTTTTACTACGCGAGCTATAATAGATATTATAAAAGTTTACATTACACAACTCTTAGAGAAATCTAATGTTTAAATCTGCTGTTAAATCTGCTGTTTAATTTAATGTGACCAATTTATGACTCAAACACATTAATTACTTATTTGAAGCACTAAAAGTATTAAATAACTTTTGTTTTTAATATTTAAAATAAGTGGTTAATTACTGTCTTTCATTATTAACCAGTATTGGATTTCTGTAAGGAAATAATCTTAATAATAGTAAATCTTAATAATATACAAACTTCGTGCAAAACAAAGATAAACAGCATAATAAGACGCAACAGTTCTCCCAAGAAAATTATATAGGATATTTCCAAGCTACCGTACTTTCCTTTACAGATTCTTTCAGTAATTTCATGCTGATAAAAAAACAGAAGTTCCGAGCTCTTATATAACTTTAACGAAAACTTATAAGTCTGCGTGTGATACAGTGTTAGATATTTTCTTGTTAATGTAAATCTGGCTTTATGATAACCGCTCGGTCGAGGTCACAGTCTCACAGCAAAATATTCACGTGTCTCTAACAAAGAACATTCGCAGTATCCGATTGTATTGTGGATTTTTGGACAATAAGAGAATAGAATAGTTATCATCGCTGGCGCCTCCGAAAATTACGTCAGGTTTAATGTTCTTACGGTTCTCTCACTATAGTGTATTATTCCGTTACGACGACTACTTTACAATTCACGCGACTGCTTTACAAAGTTTCGCTGCACAATCAAGTTACGTAATACTCTCTACAATACTCTAGGCAAATAAAAGCGTAATATGAATGAGACTGTAAATATTTTAAATAGATATTATTACTATTGTTGCTACTACCGTATGTAATATCTACTTTTCTCGCTAAATAATGTTTACTGGGAGCAAAATAGGGAGAATGCACGTTCATATTAAGTGCATAAATAAAAGTATATGAAAAGACCGTAAATATTTTAAATAAATATCTTATGATTATTGTTGCTACTATTATGATACAATATCTGCTTTCCTTTCTAATTGATACTGTATTCATTTGAAAGAAAACAGGGAGAAACAGGGGAAAACAGGTTCATGTTACATATCTTTTTAAATAAAAGTATAATATAAAAAAGATCGTAAATACTGTAAATATAATAACTATATGTCTAGTATCGCTGCAACGGCAATATCTGTTTTCTTTCTTAATGATATTTTAATTATTTGAGAAAAGCTGGGAGAAATATTTTCTTGTTTAGTTTCTCATAAAATAATAAGTACGTACAGATTCTTAATTATGATGCGTATAATTTCTCAAAATAAAAGATGATTATGAAAAAAATCTCACT
>Ga0157364_1003907_pt1 | contig 14669 bp, 7 predicted proteins | sample AttsexASBM2_FD_111476 | JGI IMG/M metagenome (GOLD analysis project Ga0157364, IMG submission 111476) | Fungus gardens microbial communities from leaf cutter ant in Ribeirão Preto, State of São Paulo, Brazil - Atta sexdens ASBM2 | ecosystem: Host-associated > Fungi > Mycelium > Unclassified ... | reverse complement strand
GAGAGATAAGACTATGAAAAAACCAACGTGACAGAGAAATTATAACTCGAACGAGTCATTTCGTTATTAAAAAAAAAATATAACGCCAGATTTTTACTTTTAAAATTCTGTTAATCAATGATAAACCGTTCGTCAATTCTCGAATCATCAAATAATCGCGCTGTAGCATAAAATCACGGTACACATAGGTGGAGGATTACATTTTATTACCAATGTATTTTTAACTCTGTTTATTTTCATCAGTTTCTCTTGTGTGTCCTCGTTATTACTGTTTAATTGCTTTATTCCAAAATTCACGCATCAATTATCTATGCGCTCGATATATGGTATTTCAATAATTTAGCAAGATCTACTTTCGCGAATCTATAATATTCGATGTGATTATCCAAGAGTATTTAAAAAATATCGATTTGTCGTATAAAGAAAATATCCTAATATTGTATGACTGTATTAATAAGAAGATAAAATCTTTATTATTCTATATCTATTCTATAGATTTATATTATTGTATATATAATTCTATATTATTATTGATTATTCTAATTGTACCAGTACTTAAACTTTTGATCAAATACATTTTTTAAATTTAATTTTCAATTTCTTACAATTATAAAAAACACATCACACATAATCAGATACAAATGCAGCACAATATTTTAAAAAATTCGAAAATGTAGACACTATATTTCATTCAAGGTGGTAAGAAGATGAATGAAAATATGACTATCCTAGAGAAACTTCACACTTGAAATTCTTTTCATAACTTCTTTTATATTTACCTTTTATATTTTTATATTTTCTTGCTATTGATAAATATATTCGGTATTATCTATATTTCTAAAAAATATATCGGTGACAAGTTTTCACGTATTAATACCATTTTATATATATGTTATTTCAATATAATATATCGGTCAGATATATTGCTAGAAATCAGATATTCGGCAATCTTTCTCGGATATCCGGTGCATCCCTAAATGTATTCTCGCGTATTTTGTTCATGTCGGAAGACCCTCTCACGCATATGCATATCAATAAGGACCGCAAGAGTATTCTTCTGTGATACATAGACGCATTTCGCTTTCGTTCATTTCTTCGATCATTTTTCAATGCCAGCGAGCCACGCCACCGTGTTGTGACACTAAATCAACGGCGCGCATCTTTGGACGCGCGAAGAGGAGACAAGAAAGAAAAAGATAGTTCCGCCGTAACTATACCGGGTTCCAGCAAATATATTTCCAACTAAGATTGAAAATGGGTCGATAAAGGTTTACGTTATTAGGTCGGAAAGATCCGCGAAGAAGACGAGCAAAAGAATAGAAGTTCCGAAGTGAGACCGCGCGGAAGAGAGAAAGAAGAGAAGAGAAGAAGAGACAGAAAAGCAGCATTTCCTACGAATAGTACTTAAGGCGACAATGCTTGCACCGATTACAAATTTTACGGTGCACTCCGCGGCATGCCTTCGCGGTCGGATTAAGGAGAGCTCTCGAACAGGGAACGCGATTTCCCCGGGACGTTTCAGAACCGCTGCGAAGGAGAACCGTAAAAGCATGAGGGAATCGATGGTACTCTGCATAACCGACACGAAGAAAACGGGGATCCTGAGTGGATAGACTCCTAGAGAACTCTCAAAAATCTGCGACAAATTAATAACGCGAGAGCGTACAATGGAGTAACTTTGGCCAAGTCGAAATAATTTTGGTAATGCCCAGATGTCTTAAGTCTTGATTTTGTACATATCTACGTCTACATTTTTTTTTTAATTTGGATTAAAGTTATCTCGATTTGGCTAAAGTTACTCCATTTTACGATAACGTTTTAAAGACATCTTAAAAACTTGTCTCGATTTTGCACACGCATGCTGTCCAGGCATTTTTTTAATATTTAAAGTTATCTCTAAAGTTATCTCTAAAGTTATCTCGACTGGGTCAAAATTACCTCATTTTAAGGTAACGTAGAAAACGCTAAATGCGTTTTATGTGGCGGATATTGAGAAGAAAATCCAAAAGATTGGTAACAAATCGGCGAATCTCAGTGAACCTCTGTAACCTTTCGCGAAAACGATGCGAAACGGTGGTTTACTTGTCCTCCCCTTGGAGGTGAGCCAAAATAGGAATTGGCTATTGACCAAGGCAATGGTACCTAAATTACCACTGGCGCTTGCACACTCCGCGCCGGGAAATGCCTGACCCTCGTTACGTGTCCTGTATTCGATTATCTGCGTCATGCTTTATTACAGGCTAATGTCACGACAGCGCATCTGCGACGATCGCATCGCCGCGATAACCGTCATTGCGACTCGCGTCACTCAGCGCAAATTCACGAGGACGAAGTGGATCCTGCGGAGATGATCGGTCCAATGTGCTCGTGTATGTATGTTATATATTAATATTGTAAGTACTGAACGATCATTATTGATACCGTTTCTATTTCTTAGCAATAATTTATTCGCTTAGTTCTTTTTAGTAAAAAAGAAATGTTGGTATTTTTAGTGTTAAAATGACATATGTAAATGTCGTACACAACTCACGATCTTTTATTTAATTTTAAACTCTGCGAAGAATTTAGAAACTATCTGTTCTCCAAGAAAAATATTAATTGTAAGATATCTGTAGTTTCCGAGCAATTGCTGATTAAAACTAAGGAATTACCAGTGTATCGAGTTTCCTGCAAAAAAATAACGAGTCTTCAGTCAATTAGTAATCTTCAGGCAATTTAAAATAGATTTTGCTTTAAAATAAAATTTTAATTTGAGACTTACAAATAAAATTGATATCTAACAATTAAAAGAGTAATCCACTTCCATGTTTTTATCAGGAAATTTGTCGTTAAAGACGTGAATGAATTGATCGAAGCATGGAGACGTAATGTTGTCCTTCGCAAACAGCGGAGTCGATTTTCTGTTAGAAAATAACTTCGTTGAACACAACACATTCGAAAATTAATCATAGATAAAGAGAGGTACAGACGTTGTTCGTTGAATAGGGGTGTAAAGCCGTGGAAATGTCGACAAATCCAGAGGTGAAAGAAAGCGAGTGTTGGAGACGGGAAAGAGTGGAACGCGATGGAAAAGAAGGGCGACGGAAGAAAAATAGAAGTGACGACAACGGCGAACGGATTCCTTTGGGCGTGAGAGAAACGCCCGCGAGAAACCCCACCTCCTGTTCCCTCCTTTCTTTGTATATTCGAAGGATTTCCACTAATGAAATAATTAAAATTACAAAGCTCTCCGCTCGAGAACGACGACGACGACGACGACGAACGATCGTGTGCGCTGGAACCTCTATTTCCCCTTATATCCCCGCCATCTCTTTATCTAGGAGGACGTCTTTGCACCCATCCCTTCGCTCGCAGGGAAACCGGTAACGGTTCAACGGGAATCAATGAAAATTCCCGACGGAGAAGCTTTGAAATTCCATTAGAAAATCAAAGACGTCCTTCGTTCTCTCCAACTGTTGTTTCGCTCATCGTCTATTTCGCGAGTCCGTAATTTCGGACTTTTCACATTGTCGAACGTGAGTATATTCCAATCGGACGTGCGAATACACGAAACTGATGGAGTCGATTGTTACTATTTTTTTTTCTATAACAGATCTTTTTAAAAGCTCGTTAAATTCCTTACTTAAATACAGTAGATTCACAGAAGTAAATTGACCTAATATTGGATCGTTCGTGCGAAAATAACTGAATGATTTGACGTAAGAATAAGATAAATCCATTTTAAGTCATGTCCTCAAATGGACCGTGCAAATTATCGACTTCACCCTTATTTCTGAATCCTTCGTATTTTCTATATGAGTATTAGATATTTTTTACTAGAAAATCGGGAACTAGTTTCGTTACTCGCAAGGACGCAAGATAATCTAAAAACGCATGGGCACGTGTAACACAATCCATGTTCAAACATCCGCAGGATCCTCGATATCGAGTTACTCGCTTTAGGTGGCGTTATTTGAGACAACCACCTGGGGCACGTATATGTACACGGGATTGCCGGACATAGAAGCTTCAGAAGCCAGACATAACGAAAGCACTCCATGGAAAAGTATCGGGGTGGTTCTCTGGTCCTTTATTTCGTCGCTATCTGGCCCTAAAGTTGATAAACAAAAGAACGTGATCGAAATCATTCGCTCATATCGCTTTCAAGATACGTACCACCAAAAAGGTTCTACAACTTTTCCACTGCGATATCAATAACGCCCTATAATAAATATTATAAAGGACACACATGATATATGTATTGGGTTGTCCGGAAAGTTCGTGCCGACTAACCTATACAATTTAATAAATGTATACTAAAATTTAAATTTTCTGCGTTTCAATTTTCCTTCAACATCGGCACGAACTTTCCGGACAATCCAATAAATAAGCCAAATGTAAAATATTTCCATGGATGTACAGTAGGCAATCAATCAGATTTAAGAAATCAAAATATTGAAAAATAACATGGTTGCGAATATATTAGAAAAAATGATGTCATTTTTTTACTGTCTTGTCTTGTGAAAAAATCACAAATCGTGAAATTAGAAAGAAATGCTCGTTATACAATATATAAAATTCGAAATTCCTTATTTAAATATGGTAGAATCACAGAAGTAAATCGATATTGGATCATTCATGTAAAGATAATTAAATGTTTATATATGTAGACTTTGGAATAATTATAACGATATTATATTTTAACAAAAACATTTCTCAGATTTTGCAGATGGCTGTTCCTGACTTTCAGTACGCTACCGCCATTATGTGCAATATTACACTTGATCTTACATCATGGGGAGACCGATCGTCTCAATTTCCTGCTGTTGCTAATAGTCTCTTATTATATGCGAGACCGAGAAAAAATAGGCTACATAGAAATGTAGGTCACAAACTAAATCCGCTGCATTAAAATTTCATGGCACACGTATGTAAAGATCGCGACCTGATACCTTATTTACTTATCTTATTTTTAATGTTCGTTTATCTTTTTATCGTTTCTGTTATAGATATTTCGCTACTGATATTGTATTTATTGATTAAACTACCAACGTCAGGAACAACGTTTATTATATATAACAATAAGGATACATCGCTCTGAAATATTTTGAACTATTTAAATTGTCTGTGCCAGGAAAAATTAGGGAATAAAAATCTCAACTTATACACTGAAAAAAAAAATCACTTAATAAATTTTACTTCCAATTATCTCCGATCATTTAACTTCTCTTGAGAATTTTTCGATTCTCTCTGGCAATCTCCGAGTATTTGCAACGTTCTAGGAAACGGCGCTATCAAATCATAACCAAATAGCTAGGTAACGAGATACAAACAGTATGTCCGTGCACGAGGGGGAAGTATCACGATGAGAGGTAAGGTAAGGAGAGAACGAAAGGTTGCGACTACCAGAACTAACCAGAACAAACCTGAAGAATACTCATAATAATTGTATGCACGGTATCTTATAAATCATTAATCTTTTTCAAATGATAAGAATTTACGAATTTAAAATAGAAGCTAAAAATTTTATTTTAAAAGGCTGCAATAATTTTATTTTTCATAATTATTGAATATGAAATTATTAAAATTTATATTAAATGTAAAATTTTTAATAAATAAATGTTATTGTGGATAAAGCGTGTACGTAACAGAAATGCAAGGAATAAAATATTCAGAAAATTTCAAATGCATTTAACCCTTTAGAGTTGACAAAAACTGTAACACAATTACAACACTGGGTATGTAAGTCTCATTTAATTTATGTTAAAAACATTAATTAATTTCAAAGACTTAAAATGGCATAAAATCATATGTCATAAAGTCATATAAAATCACATAAAATCATATTATCTCTATTTAAAAAAATCAATACTAAATATATTTTAACAAGAATAATTCAAGTTTGTTGTTAAATGTAACATTAAAAAAATTGAATTGTTTTACAAAAAGATTTATGATTGAACGGATTCAATAGACCGTCAACTTCGAAAAATTTAGAACTAAAAGAACCATTGTGAATAATCCAAATCATAAACTGTTATATGAATTTCACTGTTGTGAAATTGTCTTTTTTTTCGAGTTATCCGCAAAATTTGATAAAAAATACTGCAGATTCACCTAGCTGTGCAACATTAATGCACAGTTAGAAGTACTGCAAAAATCGAAAAAGGAGGGAAGAACAATAGTTTCGTACCGTCACAAAAATTCCTCTCGCGGCGGTAGATATTTTACAGCATTGTTCGACAAACGCATACGACGACGGGGCAGATCTTTACGCGAATGCTTGAACGCGCGCGACAAACGTAAAAAGATTAAATTCTCTGAAGGATCGGGGTAAGGAAGAAAGTGTTTCAGCTATTTCCTATCTGTTTCTTGCCCTCGAGACGAACTCTTGTATCACTCCACCCTCAGATGCTCATCTCTTTGCCGCGTTCGCATTGCTATCCCGGAGTTTTGGATTACGCGACTTTCTTTCTCCTTTCAATGCTTCTTTTAGGACTTAAATTCCTCGATGTCGCATGTCAAGTTAAAAGAAGCCGAAATGTTGCGGTCGGGCGGTGGCGGTTTCCTCCTCCGTAAAACATATACTTTAACGCGGAAACACACCAGGACGCGTCTTTCATTCGTCAATCAGTCGCTTGATACATGAACTCTCGTATAACGACACCACTTTGCTGATACCGGGTATCACCGAGTCGCTTTCCACCGCTTCCGAAAGTTGGCTTTTTCCACACTTTGTTTGTAATTTAATCACAGTAAAAATCACACCGCTAAACATCGTCCGAACGCGCTCCTCGGAACATAACGTCATTACATGCTCTTTTTGTGAAACGTAACTAAAAGCCAGCGTGTGTAACCGAAGAAGATATTTAAATTTCTCCCTTTATAGTATAACGTTAGATGGAATTACTTGCTTGCAGAGATAACTTTGTGACACAGTCAGAAAAACATTCTAAAATCAATTAACTGAAATATAAACTGTTGGTTCATGGAACATTTGCAGAAAACTGAACGTTTAATAATAATTGTCATATAAATTGTCAGAAGTTTCTAAAATACGATTTTGATACTACAGAATATCAAATTACAAATCATAGTAGACATAAAGGAAATATTATAGAGAAAGATAGCAATACAATTTTTATTATGAATATATAAATACTGAGGTATTATATGATAGAAATTACGATATTTATATTCAAAGATATTACATTTTATATTAAATATTTTAATTATAAATTAATATTATATAATCAAATTCCATTGATTGTGAATTAAAAAAAATAAAAAAAATTTACAATATGAGATGTTTTTTTGCAAGTAGTTCATATTATTACGTTCCAAGTAAAAAATACAATGTAACAACTTTTAAAAAGAAGTAAAAAATACAATGTATCAATGTAGCAATTTTATAGACGTAGTAAAATATTGACAATGTTACATTATGACTGCTTCGCAGTCTTTGACACTCACAGTACTTGTGAGCAATCAATTGTTTATTGTCCTTGTTTAATACTTAATAAAACAACAAGGATAAAACGAAGCATAAAGTATTGTGAACATTAGCAAACACAGTCTATATATATGTAAGCTTTTATATATCCATGGTAGAGAATTTAAAATACCTATACAATTTTTTGCAATATGTGTTATAATTTTACTGCTGTGACTGATAAAAATGCACGTGTAATTATCAATTTTCGTAAAACTATTTATGCAATTGAATAGAATAGACTTGATTAACGATGGTGAGCTACTTAATGCAGCACGCGTACCTCGTTCAAGGAAGGCTTCAATAAGCATGATTGATGCAAAGATAACGTAAACATATTTCGGCACAGATGCGAGATAAATAGAGAGAGAGAAAGGAAAAACTCGACTTACCAGCGTGATCACTGACTCCCTCTTGAAGAGATCCTCACTTCCGGCAGGGCAGAAGGATATACCACCTTTATGATGGCAGCACGTTCAGGAGACGAGAGGGAGGACGATGGAAGGCCTGCTGTATCCGTCGACAAATACGTCGCGTACATCTTCCCTACGAAAGAAACGGGGAATAATAAGCGCGCTGGGAATGAAAGGAACAAACGGAGAAGATGGTGAGGAAGCGAAGAAACGTGAAAGAAAGAAAGAGCCTAGACGAACGTAGCATTTTGACTCACATCATAGTGTATTCGCAGAGGTGCCGAGTTCACGAGTTCTGCATTTGCGAGAGAAAATACAATTTTATGCACATGTATTTTTATTTCGCTCTTTGATATTTTTGCGCAATTGCGCATCTCACTAGAGGATATGTGTTTTCTTCACCTTGCGTACCTTGTCAACTAATCGATTTATACATATCAACTAAAAAGTATTATCTGCGAGAGGTTTGATATAAATGGATATTAGAACGATTAAAATTTTACGTAAAAGATCAAAAATAGATAAAATCTTTACCTAAGAGCGACGTGTTGTCGAATGCGACATGTTGTTGAATCCGAAGGAATACGACATATCAAATGAAAGTGCCATCAGCACATTTCGATACGCAAAATCCGATACGCGCTTTGCCATATATGGCAAAATCGATTTCGAATAAACTAGTTAAAGACGCGAGGAACGTTCGGCGCCAAAAAAAGCGTCCACTTTTTCTTTGCAGTTGCATGAACTGTCACTGCCGATCGCGGTCTATTTAGAATGATATTAGAGTGATATTCATTACAGAAGTCTGTTCTTATTTTAAAGCTTGTTTCTACCAATGTAGATCAACTTCAATCTCAGTTCAACTTACTCTCTATCTTTTTCTAATTCTCAGAACTGGAAAAATGAAGAGCTAGTTAAATTAAGATTAAAATCAAATTATATTGGTAGAAATGGGCCTAAAACCGTCTTAAGTAATGTCTTAATATGATCTCTCTGATTGGTTCATGTTATTTTAAGACTACATTTAAAATATTATATAATTGATTATTGAAAACAGTTACCATTTTACATATACATTTTAGTCGCTAATTAATATAAAGTGTTAACTCATATAAATCGATATTCATAGTCGGTTCTTATTTCAAGATCACCTTAAGTAATATTTTAAAATGCTATAAACAGATCCGTACTTATCACAGAGTCGTACTTACTTTTAAACAGAAGAAAAAGTCAGAATCAGTATTTTAAGATAAAATGCAGATCTTAAAATAAGAACCGGTAACTACACGAATACCGGCTTATGATTTATTTTTTTTTCGGAATAAACTTTTTTAGAACACAACCTAAATTTATGACTACACGATATATAAAGACACAATCGCGGAATAGGACCTATAATTTTTGTATTGGAAAAAATACGAAAATATTCGAATATTGCGTCGGTAGTGACATCTCTTAACGATGGACTGTATTTTGTTCCTCATCTTACAATTTTCATTATCAACCATCGCGATTATAATCGCGTATTTACCGACACGTCTTGCATTTTAATAAAAAAAAACATATAATTATAAAAATTAAATTAAATTAAAAAATAAAATTATTAAAACTTCTTACATTTATTATTACATTTATTAAAATCTAATTTATTAAATATATTATCTAATTTATTAAATATATTAAAAATTTTAATTAATATTTAAAATAAATTAAAAATTTTATGTGGCATAAGAGTAAATAAATCGCAAAATGATCATTTAAGTGCTAAATATAATAATTTTTTGATCCTTTTAAATTCTTTAATAAGAATCTAAAACTGGACGGTAGCAAACTTCGATGAACAAGAATTATCTTCGTTAGTTTCTTTATCAAGCAACGAAATTAATTAAATCGACAATAGTCAATGTTCATATCTTGATAACTCATATTAAATAAGAAAAAATAGAATTTTTAAAAATCAATATATTAGGTGTAGTAAAAAGAAATCCATTATTTTTGTATGAAATTGAATGGAAAAATAATGGATTTCTTTTTACTACACCTAATATTAATTGATATATTTTTTCGTTTTTCGTTAATATTGTATTTAATATACTTTACTGTAATGCATAGAATTTATAAATGTAAATTAAATACCCTTCATGGAATCATTTAATAAAACAAAATTTTTTAAGAAACATTTTATTTAAAAATTGAAATATTTCTTTATATTAACTTCAGATAATATTCACTCAGAAATAAAAAAATAATTTTTTTAAAGGAGAATTTTAACATGCGAGAAAGCATTAATATAATAAAATGTACATAAGCACTGTAAAAAAATACATATCTTACTTGTCTATATTTTAATATAGCCTTAATTTATTAAAATCAGAGGGAAACATTTGTGTTTCCTTGTTAATTGATGACATACGTCTTATATGGTTAAATTGACGAGTCTAATTAAGAGAGTTATCTAAATTCAGAGCGCAAGAAACTTGTATGATATGAATTTTCTTATCTCTAAGAATTCTTTGTAAAATTAAAAGAATAGAAATCTGAATTTTCATTGATTTAATAGCATGAAATTATTATTATTATTATAGACCGCGCATTTTTATGAGAAAGAATAACAAGAGACGATCATTAATTCCATCTCAAAGTTCAAATGCATCAAATTATTCAATAAATAAGATTTTCATACCTACATACGCATTGAAATTCTTATCAGAAAACGAGTTTAAATATTCACGTCAACTTCTCTGCGCGATAAAGACCCGATGACTGCAGATCAATCTATTTAGATCTTGTTATCTCTCACGCGACAATTATCGTACGTTGAAATTTACATGGCGAGGAATCTGCTCCTCGCGGCTGCACCGCGCTATACCTTCTGCACTGAAACGGGAAGGAGCGTGCGATTGGACGTGTCAGTGCGATAAAGAGACGAAACGAGAAGTACGAGATGCTCGGCTACGAGGAGTGTGCTTTGTGATACACGGCCGATACGGTATCGGCACTATCGGCAAGAACCGCCCCGCGAGTGAGTCGTGTTTGAAAGTACATGCGCCTGCGGCCAGCTTCCGTCTGGTCGGCGATATATCGCGGCGATGTGACGTTCACTTCACGTCGCACGCACGCAGACAGGATTCGGTGGTATGGCACGATAGGGCGGGTGTATATTATCGTGTTTCGGGGGCGTTTCATTAAAGAGCGCGAGTTTTACGGTACGCTTCTCCCCACGGCTCCTCGCCTGAGAGGAGCGTCCGCGACCGCGTCGCGCGTTTAATGGGGAATTACGGGGCTTCGCCGATCACGGCTTAACATTAATCTGCTCCTCCCTCTCCTCTTCCTCCTCCCAGATTAGGTGTATGTGTGCGTGTGTGTATGTATGTGTGTGCTGACTCGTCGATAAACATCGCGCGCGCCGACGTCATCACCAGGAAACGCGCGATGCGTGTCCCGGCACCGCGAGCGCAACACCCAAAGGTCTCGTGAACGATGTCTAGGTGTCAATAACTGACATCCGCGTGGCGAATCTGGAGAGACGCGTTAACGGGAGCGCGTAGGTAGGTTGGGGCAGGAAGGTATGGAGGGTGCCAACGGTCAACTGCAGACCAAGTATCAGAAAATCGCCACGGAATACTCAAAAGTGAGTAACTCTCGTAAAGGCAGATGTTTTCCAGTAAACATCAACTAAGAGTAATATACGCTTGAAAAATTTTTCGTATGACAAATAAAAAAATTGATCTAACAGTAACATAAGCTGTATCAATATTTTAATTTCACTCAATGTAACTGTTATGTACACATGTGTTGTATTATATTTATATTGTTGAGTATGAAATTACAATATTGATGTTATGTTACTGTTAAAGTTTACTGGGTTACGATAGCGTGCTGCCAATCTATGATTTTATGTTGGCTTTTTGCTTCATCTATTTACTACTTAATGTATCTAAAGGAGGATGATCAATTTGCAGATTCGTGCGCAAGCAAATGTTCTGAAGAAGGCTGTGATAGAAGAACAAGCACGTAACACAGATATTCGGAATCAACTAAAGGAAAAGGAAGTAGAGTTTCGTAGGGCTGAACAGGAGATAGACAGTCTAACATTTCGCAATCAGCAATTGACGAAGCGTATAACTGTACTACAGGAAGAGCTAGATAAAGCACAAAACAAGCCCAAGAAGGGTAAGAGCAAAGCGTCGGAGAACAACAGTCAGATTCCGGCACCACCGCCACCAAATAACATCTTAGACGAAGAATTTCAGAAGAAGATTGTCGAGAATGCTCAATTATTGTCCCAGATTAGCGACAAGGATAGTGAAATTGAAAGTTTGTATGATAGGATACAACAGTTGGAATGTAAAGTCGATTATTGCGAGAAGTCTAAGGTAGAGTTAGAATGCCAGTATCAAAGCGCTATAGACAAATTAGAAAGAGAGAGAAATGACTTGCAGAGAAAACTAAACGATAGACAGAAACAAGAGGAAACTGTGTCGTGGTCTAGTAACGAAGGTAGACGCGATGGTTTCGATTTTGATACGAGAGGAATACTCTCGAATCATCGTCAGACAGAACCATCGCCGTTTTCTTCACCGTCTGCTTCGCGTAGATCATCGAAGTCGCTTGGGGAAGGAAAGCCGCAAAAGTCACAAGAAGAAAGTAATGAATTCCTTTATGCAAAATCATGTGACTTGGAGAAGGAAATCAATCATTGGAAGGCTCAATATCATATACTCAAGATAAAATATGATGAATTAGAACAAAGAGAGGCTGCAGCAAATCAAACTCCGCAAATTAATAATGACACATTAAAACTTACGGAAATAAATAATATGGTGTGTATTATTAATATATATTTCCACATTTCTTTTAAACATATGTATCGCATTTTTAACTAAATTTTATGTCTCAACTTTTTTTTTGTTCACAGATTGGAAAATTAAGTGCACCTTTCGCCATACCAGACGAAATCGAAGCTCGTGAATTAAAAATTAGGAATTATTTCCTAGAAGAAATTGAAAGATTAACAAATGAAAAACATGTCTATCATATTAAGAACTTAGCTATGGCCGCTAATGTAATAAAACATACTTTAAATCTTATTTGTATGAAAGTTTTTATATTTTTGTTATATGATGCACACATTTATTTGTGTTTTAGGGCGAAGTTATGCATGCGCAGTTAGATACAAGCGAGTCAAAGAGGGAGAAATGCGAAGCGACACTATTAGAGACACTTTCCAATTGTAACAGTATACAAAAAGAGAAAGATGCGCAAGAGGTAAATTACAAGATACAGCTCAATACTATGAGTGAGCATCTTGCCAATATGAATGAGAAACTTATCTTCCAAACGGAGGAGATACAACAACTGAAATTTGAACTAGTTAATAAGGTAAAGACAGTACACAGGATATAAATATATAAGGGACAGTCTTTTATGACAGCGTTTAATATCGAAAGTATAAATTTTTTTTCAGAATAGTAAAAAGGGGAAACAGAAGTGATCCAGGTCAGAATTGCAAAGAACAATCATTGACATTCCATTCAGTGGTATGGTTTAATCGGGATCATTGATAAATCTTATGTACATATTTAGCTCATATGTGAAAACCACTGATTTTGCGCATACTCGTGTCTTTAGTCTGAAAAGCGCTAAAGAGCTCTCTAACTTGATGTTACATTATTTATGAAATCAAAATAAACTCATCGAAATGACGTTCTTTTTATGAACGTTGTTTATGTTATAAGTTTAACTCTTCTAATATTGTATATGTGCAACGATTATTCTTATTTGCTCATACTTATTTAGCAATATACCAATACTTCGTACAGGATAAATTTTACAATCTAAATTTGTTAATAAAAAGATGCATAAATCCTTTTTGGTATTACTTGTACAATTGTAGTTAGACCATTTATAGTTAAATTGACATCTACGATTGTAAATTATATAAATTGTTCTTTCTATATTAAAAAAAATATAAGAGATATGTACAGCTACTGTTTATAGTAGGTGTTGTGATAAAATTAATGTATATTCGCCAAAGCAATTATATGTATTGCTTTGTGCGTATTAATTATAAATAAAGTATAATTAATCTTCGGTAAACTGTTTCAAAATTAATAAATAATACTAAATTACGAGCCAGCATACTGTCATTAATCAATGTAATAACATGTACATCTCTTATCATTTATTCTACTTTAATAGCAAAGCTAGCACCGCAACTACATCCCTGTTCGGCTAAAGGATTGTTCGTTATTCTAAAGGCAGATCGTATCAATTCAGTATGGAATTCTATCGTTGATCCTTTCACATATTCTAACGATGTCGAGTCTATTATTATCTTAGTACCATCCTTCTGAAATATTCTGTATAACACAAGAAATAAAGAGTTTCTATCAATTGTATGTTGTTCACAAATATATATATATATATATATATATATATATATATATACATATACATATATATACATTTTAATGCACACCTGTCATCCTCTTGTATATTTGGATCTAAATCAAACTTGTATTGAAATCCAGAGCAACCACCGCCTTCTACGATAATTCTTAAACATGTATTATCATCGGCTATTTCTTTTAAACGCTTCACACAGCTATCACTGATGATCAAATCATCTGTAGATTTGACAGCAGCCTCCATTGACACTCCTCGGGATGATGTGGCCATGGATATATTGTACCATGGTGAGCTGTGGAAATATATATATATATATATATATATATATATATATATATATATATATATATATATATATTTTTTTTTTATTATAT
>Ga0157364_1003906_pt1 | contig 14669 bp, 4 predicted proteins | sample AttsexASBM2_FD_111476 | JGI IMG/M metagenome (GOLD analysis project Ga0157364, IMG submission 111476) | Fungus gardens microbial communities from leaf cutter ant in Ribeirão Preto, State of São Paulo, Brazil - Atta sexdens ASBM2 | ecosystem: Host-associated > Fungi > Mycelium > Unclassified ... | reverse complement strand
TTCTGATTAAATTTATTAGAATTCTAGTTAAGATAACCAGAATTCTAGTTGATACAATATTTCTGGCAAAATCTACTAGAATCTTATTTTTATCAGAATAATTATATCAATTAGAATTCTAATAGATTTAATCAGAAAATTCTGATTCGTCCATTTTCATCAAAATTACTATTTAATCCTACTAGATTCCATTTTTTCTCAGTATGTATAGAAGGCAACAAATAGAAATTAATAAATAAACTTTAATTTAATAAACATTACTTGTTTACGTTAAAAATTTTTTGCATTTAAGGATAAATTTTTATTAATATTAATTTGCGTAAAAATTGTTTATAAGACTTAATGACGCTCCATCTCAGAAGTAAAATTATAAATCGAGTATTCGCATCTTACTTAGATCATGATGAAGTTAATGCGGAAAGATTTCAGCTAAAAGCAAGTACGATGTACCAAAAGAGAGAAAGTTAGAGTGGCTGCTTTCAGTATGTCCGATTTGTTTCGCGTTATTACGTAGTGCAGATTGCAACTTTTTCATAAGAGACATTTTCCTAATGGAAATAAGTCCTAAATTACTCTTTAATAAACCCGGATATGATTTCTTGGCTTTTTATTCACCATAATACATTATAGAAAAGACACGATTTTGCAAAAAAAACATCATTTGTCCATCAAGAAGTTGAAATTTCGATAATGAAGTTATCATAATTCTCAACAAAATTAGTTTTTTATCTAAATTTTTTAACTCTGATAATTGTTTATCTAAATCGCATATGTTATTTGCATAATTAATTATTTTATATTATTTTTTTTATCCAGTCAGAATCAAAAATATTTTTAACGTTTGCTAAAAGCTATATATTTTCTGTAAATAAATTATGAATATTAAACAATTTTTTGAAAGTACGAAATCTAAGGAAGAGAAAAAATCTAGGAGAGTATGATTATGTATATTATTATAATTTTATATTCTTTTATTAGCGCCATATTTTACCAATATGTTATAAGCATGTTAATATCTTGTTATCCTTTTTATATCTCTCAAATTCTTTTGATATATGTATATTCATATGCAACTTTGAGAAACGACAATTCAAGGTAGACACTGACGTCGTTCGTAGTCTTTAAGAGGCTAACTCCGTGTGGAATATTTCTAGTTTGCTCGTTAATTTCATTATCTTGCCTCGACCGAATGCGCGAGCAGTGCGAATCGAGAGAAATGGAAAGTGAACGCTTTCAACATATGCGATCGGTTTTCGCATTATTCGCGGCAAGCGCCGCTCCTTTTTTTGCGGCACGCTTCGCTGGCAAAAAATCGTTAGGAAATGTATGCGTGATGTAGCAAACCCGTTCGCTTTATCGAGGAACCAGTTTGCAAAATCCTACATACGGCTTTATGCGACGCCAGAGAGCATGCTACACGCATCACGGAGCGCGGGCAAGCTTTTAATGCGTCAAGTCGATCACGCAATCTTACCATGCAAATTGACTATTAATTTCGCTATTAGTTAATCGTCTAAGTAGAGAATCGTGATGTGAAAAAACACTATATTTTACGACGTTCTTGATATCAATAATTAAATAAATAAAGATACTTTAGAGAGATTGTGATATTATTACATTAATGTGAACATGAGAATATAATAAAATATATGTATATAAGAATCTACAAAAATAGAAAGATGTGCTGATGGAAAAAAAATCGAAATCATGTTTGCTTTAATCGCAAAATTTTATTTGAACACACATGTGAAGCATACGAAAAATATAAAATATATGTTACTTGAATATTTTACTAATTGATTACTTTTATTATTGTAAACAAACAAAAGTTCTACTTTAAATTAAAGAAAATGTCATGGTTATGATACTTAAGAGAATCCCTCATGAGCTATTCCAATAAGTTATTCAAGATAGCTGTCAACTAAAATAGGTAAAATGATTGATATTCAACCTACGATAGGATATGAAAAAAAAGCTATCGCGAAAAGAACTTCAGTGTTTTTCTTTATCTGATTATTTTTCTGAGAATTTTAAAGTTAAGTTACGTAATGTTTTATGGATGAAGTCCGCGTTAAAGGATCAATAACGTGTTAACAATAAGCACTTCATGAACAATAATATATTTCACGCTGAGTAATAATGACATGTCAGCTTCGAGGAAATTGTTATTTAATTGGCACCATAATATTTCATATAAAGTATCGAATAATATATTTATAATAATAATTACGAAAATGATTGTAAATAAATCTGGGAAATCGAATTATTTCTATGTTTGTTTTATAATGTTTACTATATTTGTTTTATAATGATGCTTATAAAATTTTACAATTATGAATTTAACTGTAGTGAATATTAAGTATATTTTTCTCAAAGAAGTACCTATTAAAATTAAACATTAAAAATTAAAATTAAAATTAAAATGATTATATATGATTATATATTATATTATATTACAGATGGATGACAACTTTGCATTTAAAACAAAATTCTATGTTTAATTTAAAACTACTATTCGATGAGGGATTAATAAGAAATAGTCCAAATTACAATTTTTCAATTTTTATTTATTAAATGTATGTATATAAATAATATATAATACTTATGCGTCCCAATATACTGTATTATTTGGAAACATCTAATATTTTAATTACAATTGACGACTTTTGGTGAAGTCATTTTGTCGAAATGTTTTTATCTTTAATCCCGAGGTAAATTGCGATTTCCCCGATCGACTACGGAAACGTTCGTGAAAAAAATAATCGTTCGTTAAAGAAACGGGTTTTTCCGCGTTTCTGAAATCTGGTCCTACCGGATACCAACTATGTTCGCGCTGTTTCTTCACGCTCAACTCGTTTGTCGCAATGTTATAGTTAACTATCAGTAAATTGAGAATCATGTTTTTCACGTTGTTCGCGGTTCTCGTTATAACTTTAGTTGCGGCAAAACTCACCGCAGTGCAATGCGGCTTAACGTTCTGCATTGATGCACCCGTCAATTGTCGATCATGATACAAACGAGACAAGCTTTGATCGTCGTTTCGTATGTACATTTTCACATTAATCTTTGAGCGCATATTGCACAATTTCTGATAGCTACATACATTCTTAATACATGAAGCAATTATGTGCGTGTATATTTGTTAATTATTTCTCATAATTAATTAAATAAGTATATTTTTATTTCACATTTATCTTACATTTTAAAATTGAGTTTAAGAAATTAAATTTTTGCACTATTTTTTCATTATATCAGAATTGTCGGAATTAAATAATTGAACTATAATTGTGAAATTCTAAAATGAAAGATTATATGGTAACAAAGTAAGTAATACTGCTAGGAATCTACTTGCATAATTATTAATAAATATCTCAATCAAAACTACAATTTCTCATTTCGTAGAATATATTTTAATATCAGACAACACATAATTAATAACATACGTCGTTTCTCATTGGGATTTGTACATTTTAGATACGAATGAGATGTTGCATATTTAGAACCTTTTTGATCAAACTTTCTATAAATAGAGGTCGATTTATTGCAATTACACTTCGACGCAGTTCGTACAATTTTAAATAGTAACAATTTGTTGGGTCACGAACAAAAACACAACCAAGAAATGTAGAAACTCTGAAAGAGAAAAATGGCGGAGAGTGAGAACGGTGTTGCCTGGGGACGAAGAAAAGGAAGCAAACGAGAAGCTCCTTAACGTTTTTCTACCCTTTAGTTAGAAAGGGAAAAAAGGAAATATGATTGTGCGCATATGTGACATCACAAGAGAAAAAGTCGGCCGTTTCAGCTGTTACAGCATGCGGCTCATTGATCATGCACACCTCTTGGATGATTATTAATCGAGCAGTCAAAATATACAAGGTCGGATTAAAATAACAACTAGTCAGGTAGTTATCATTGATCTTAGAAACTAAGTTTGTTTTTTATTAATTATGCTGTCAGTGAGATAAATAATATTTTATAAGATAATATTTTATAAATAATATCATTAGCAAAAAAATGAAACTTGTACGAGAATATGAGAATTTTATGAAAACTTTACAAGATGTCAATTTATTACTAGTCCCATAATTACAAGCGTATTTAATTAATTATTATATATTTTATTAGATTTTATTAGATTTATTTATTAGATAATAATAATAATAATAAGACAATGAAAAATTTCTAATACTTTAAATAGAGCTAACTTTTAGAGTCTCTCTTAGAGTCAATTCTCTTTGCTTTATTTTTTGTTTTCTAACGGGAATTGTATAAAAAAAATATGGATATCAAAAATTCATTGTGCAAAAATATAAGTTTGAAAATATTAATTATATATATTTTTAAAATAATTTTAGTACTTTTCTTCACTGTGCTAGACGATTTTACAAGACAAAACTTCTTTATTCTCGAGAAGAATCACACATAAATACATACACACAGAAGGCATTGCAGTGGATGCAGACTGCTGCGACGTTTCTCTACTCGTATCTCATTAAAGAATTCACCTCAAGCAGGGTCGAGGCCGAAGTTCGCGACATCGGTATAAGGATAGAATAGCTTCCGACGAGAGAAGGAGTTGTACCATTACCGAAGCTTATCGCGCTCTCTTTGTTCGTCAATGACGCCAATGTCGGGCCACGTGTAGTCGTCGTAGGAGGCCGTGTGTATAAGTCGTAAAGCATTGGTCTCTCTCATTCGCATATGTTGCGTAGCCGTTATGTGCACGCAGGTATATCGCGAGCGTGTAGTCTCCTAGCGACAGATTCTGCCCTTTGTTCGCCAATGAACGAGCGACCACGTAAAACTGAGGTCAGACCCGCGTGTGGTCTACTTTGTGTTAATTGCCATGCTCGGGTCGATGATCGTTAGACCCAAATCGTTTCTGTTTTCTGGAAACATCCAGTGGCGAAAGTAAGCTAATCTCTGAGATCGAAGCAGATTTTTAAGGTATTGTATCAAAAATAGGTCATTCAAATTTCTTTGTCATCGATTAGCATTAACAGCATTAGCATTAACACAAAATATAAAAGCATATCTAGTTTCAATTGTAACTGCAATTTGAGACATTAGGCGAATTCACATTGGTTAAAATGGATTTTTATTAGAAGTCAATTCTTTTAGATTTTAATCAACTTATATTATGACGCTTTACTTGATTATTCTTTTTTTTTCTAAATCAAAAATGAAAAAAGAAAAAAGTAAATTAGAACTAAACAAATTGTAAAATTAAAATATACATAGAAATTGATATGCTAAATTTATTAAACCACAATTATTAAAATTAATTATTATTAAAGTAAATAAAATTTAGCAACATAAATGCATAACTGAAATAGTGTACCATTTTAGAAAAATGTCTTTTATAACATTAAGAAATTTGAATCTTTTTTTTCGGTTAATTAACTTTAATTAAAATTCGAATTTCCTGATTTTTAAGATTAGAACTCATATCAACTTTCCTTGTATATTAATTTTGTATATTAATTTTTATTATAGTTCTAATCTCCTTAAAGAAGATTTTAAAATATCTCTAAAAAATCTAGAGACATAAATATATTCATAACACATAATAAATGCCTCGTGGCTTCGCCTTTCATCTAAAGATCTCAAATGCAAGTCACGTGTCAAGTTATCTCATTGAATACATATCATAAACTGCTCATCTAATCTATCCATAGCAGTGAAATGTTTACGTAAAACCGGACGTAAGAAAAAAACTCGCGTAAATCAGCTGTTTGCGGAAGTAAAGCATATGTTCACCGAGTCAATAGAATAGTCATTAACACCGGGGATCGTTAACGTAATTTACTATTCGCTTTCTATATGCACATGTAAGAGCGAAGCGTGTTAACTTAATACATATGTAAATCCTTAGTAAAAAATAACCTTTATATTTATAGGTCGATGTAATATCAATATAACTCATAAAGATAATTTTTATTGATATGCTTACATTATTTTGCCCAGATCACATGCGTTTTGAAAATTCTTTTCGAACGTTGATTTTATTTTAAGATACGATTTTATCGTTTAAATAAACAAAACAGGTCGCATATAATTTATATTATATTATATTATATTATAAAGAGCTTGTTTACGCAGTCAGTCGCTGGAAAGACGTCAGCGAATCACGCGACGTTGTGTGAATACAACATAAATGAAGTTGAATAATCGCGATCAGAAAAAACTTCTCAAAATGTGATAATTGCTGTTTATTCAGAATATCATTGATAGAAAAAAATGAAAATGAGAACGATTGATAGCGCTTTGTTTTTATGAAACTCCTATATTTTTTATCTTTTGAATCACACAATCTTTAAGTTTATCATTATTAGTTGATTTAGATTGCAGTTGTTTACATTGTAACTATTTCGCAGATTATCAAGTTAGCAACAATTATTTTAATAATATTACTATTTTAATAACAATAATATTTTAATACTAAGAAAAAATTTATCAGCTCTTTTTAACATTTGTTGCTAAAACTGGTTGCGATTAACTGCTGACACACTGTTTTGTCTTTACAATGACGCATAATTAAACAAGATAAGAAATAAGCTAGGGAGAGCGATCTAAATTCTTTAATCGTTCTTAAAGCTCATTAGCATGGCACACAATAAAATATATATACACCTATATGACTGTATATAAATTAAGTTGCATCGAATTATATATATAAAACTTCGTTCAGGAATTAAATAAAAATGGTATGATTATATTATTTATATATTGAATTTAATTTATTGGATTACCAAGTATAAAATTGAATTTATTGTAAAAAAAATGTTCTAATTATAAACAAAATACATTTTGTTCATATTAATTAAAATTTTGGTTATTTTTATTAATTTTGGTTGAATTTTGATTATCTCGACTAGAATGCTTGATAAATTTAATTCTTCATTGACAATGTAAAATTTTCATCCTTCGTCCGCAATTTAAGTTTTCAAGTGCAGATTTTCACATTGTTTAAGACTATATAAAAATCTAAAACAATTTTTACATACCTATAAAAGTTTTAATGAGTTTTTATTATACTAGAAATTGAATTATATTGTATTTTACCTATTTTTTACAAATATAAATTTATCTACCAGAATTCACAATCAAAAACTTCTTTTAAAATCCAACATTGCTGATGGAGATAAACTATAAGTGTTATTTTGTTTCTTTATGAATCTACCAGAATTAATATAAGTTTTTCCAATATTGAATGTACGAATTGTCAAGTTAAGCTTCTTGATCGAAGGTCAAGCTGCTTCTTCGGACGAATATTATGCAGTTATGAAAAATGCATATAGCAATGCATTATGATTCTTCAGTAGGAGACTGCGTATCGAATAGGCTTATCAGGATGCAAATAGGCGGCTGTTTGGAAAATGACGATGTGAGGCCCTTCGAGAAGTCGTCCGGTTCGTGCACGTCACACGATGCACGGCACAGGCCACTCCTTGTCTCTTCCTCTTCGACAGTCCCTTCACGATTGCGCGGGGTCGTCGACATGAGAAAAAAAATCTTTCATGAATATACCTCTTTCATGCTAACGCGGACACGGAAATAAAGCAAAAAGGAGGTACTGCGTGCGGATAGGAAGAGTTGAAGGTGTTCATCGGATGGAAACAGGACCGACTTGTTCGTAAGGGTATCCTTCCTCTCTCTGTTTCGATCCTTCGATCAACGCATAAAGCAATTGCGTAAACGTAAGTTGTAAGTGGTTATAATTGTAAAAATTGACCAATCACAGTTGAAGACGAAAAGAATATCCGGCTGTGTTTGATGATTTTTACAACTGCAACTATTTACAACTACATTTACGCAATTGTAGATCAGACTCAAGATTTTATGAAGTAGAGACGTACGCAAAAAGAGAGATTCGAAGAAGAGAGATTTGCTCAGAGTACGCAATCTATTGAGTTCTACGTAATCAATGCTGTTTATATCGTTTACACGGAATAAATATGAGAATTATTTCGATGCTTGAGAAGAAGCTCGTTACATAATTGGTATTTATAGCAAAAATATATTTGCACTTATCATCACGCTCATGAATATTTCAGTTTACCTACTTTTTGTACTTATATAAACGTCACACAACTAACTATTTTTATATTTACATAAATGTCGTTTACATATTGATTACCTGGGGTCATCGATACACTTAAAATTGAATATTAAAACTTTATGATAAGAGACAAGCAAAGAAATTTGTATGCAGATACAACTTTCAAGTTATTCAAGTAATTTTTTTGTAATGAAAGAAATGGCGGTTATCGCAATATATTTTTTATTATCTTGTTATATAATGACACGAAATCAAGATTTATTAATACGACTAATCTTAAAATTAATATGAATATTCTCTTATGCGTTATCGAATATTCTTAAAGGAAATGATCTCCGGACTACAATGCAGTGAAACGCCGATCACCGATCGTCGAACACGAAAGCCGTGTCCTAATATGGAAAACTTCCAATCGGAACCGCGCCGGTCATGCGAGACAATAGGAAATCCGCAATGGTGCTCGTTTCCTTTTTCACGCGGCCGACCTCCGCGACTCGCTTTGGTCATTCGCCCGGTACCGTCGACGATGTCAAGGAACTTTCATGAATATGCCCGACTGGTAATGCGTGCATTTCCACTACCAGCAACCACCGGCACCCCCGCCTCCTACCCCCGTCAGAAACCCCCTTCACTTTTTCCGATGACTGTACGCTTCTTGGAATTACGGATCTTGCATGAGAGCGCGTGTCCTGTAGTGAGTGTGCATGGTTCATGTGTGCGTGTGGGTCTGGTCCATTGGTTATGAGCAGCAGTGTTTCTCAGACACCAGACGTCGAAGACCAGAGAGCGCCGTTCTCTCCTTCTCCTTCCTCCGAACACTGCAACGAAGTAGGAAGTCGGCAGTCTTGGCAATTTCAAACAACCGACAGTAATTAAAGTTTACGTAATACGATTGTAAACGTTTGATTTTACATGTGATGTAATCGGTGTTATGCATAACTTTAGTATCATTAGCGTATTAATTTCTAGGAAGGAGAAAGCGAACGGAGAGAGAAAAGGAAAAACGCGATCGAGGAATCACGTTTAAGTTGAAAATCGCTTTGTGCTATCACCATCCGTATTAACGCATTTCCTTTGTTCTGCTATCAGAGGAAAGGGGTAAACGATGCTCGTCGCTCTCGCGAATTCACGCTCTTTCAATATGGCGCCCCATCCTGCCGAGTGATTACTTTAGTTATGAGCGCAGTTGATAACACTTCTTTGCCGCAGGATAAGAATCTGACATGTACATACATGTTAACCGTTTTCTCTTTATATAGTAGTTAAAAATAAAAAAGAATTCTCCAATTTCTTTTTCAAAAATAATGGAGGGGGAAATTTTTATATTAACTATTAAAATTAAAAATTAATAATTGATATTAAAAGTTGAAGAAGCAAATATACATCGTTTAAATTTAATTCCGTGAATTTTTATAAAAGCTTCCAAAATGCAAAAATCAACTTTGGAGCAACATTTACAACACTGAGTTAAATATAAAAACTTAATATTTTATTAAAATTTAATTAAACATAATCAATATTTTGTTACAATTAATTTGGTGCTCAAAAATTGAACAAATCGCAAATAAAAGTTAGAAAAGCATAATTGAATCTCGCATATAATTATACCACGTGTATCGTTTGACATATAATTATACCGCGTATATCATTGATTTTTCGCTTGAGATACTTCGCAAATTAATATAAATGTATAAGCTTCCGACTTCCTGATATTCGATATGGATTTATATCATTGCTTTTTATGTTTATTACAAGCTTCGAATTTATTTCATATTAAACCTGATTTCCTGATAAAATTGTCGCATTGCTTGTGGGACTTAGATTTCCACATCTCTCGCGGAATCATTCTCGATACTTCCGACTTTACACAATACTTAGATAGACACTCAAAGCCGGACAGACCAGTTCGCGGCCAGTTATTCATCTCGTTCTCACTTCGAAGTGGTTCTATAACCATCGATCCTCGACCGCTGCCAGTTAGATCTTTTCAATTTATTCCTCCTCTATGCACGGAGAGGATCGCCCGCTGTCAGAATCAAGCGAGCTTTCGTAACTCGCGAGGCCTCTCGAGACGTTAAAGGGACGTAACAAAAAATATTCCAACACTTTCAGTCAATGACTCTTTTCATGCACAAATATCACTACAGAAATTAAAATAATTTTACTTTTGAATGAGTTCATCATTTATTCAAAATGTATATGACTGACCAACCAAACTTCTATCATCTATAAGTTGTATATAATTAAAAAATTATTAATCCTTTCCACAAGACTTTTGTAGATTTAAAAAAGAAATTTATCTGTATATTTTATAGATTGTGCTTTGCACAAATGTCATTTGCACAAATGTCCATATTATAAAAGCAAAATTTATACTTAGTTTCAAAATGTAAGCTCCACAATGCTTATTATATAATATTTCATTTCCTTGTTCAAAATGTTAATGTGAGGTATAAATGAAATAAAAACGAGAAACAATGCATTCATAAATAATCCGTTAGATTCAAATTCTGATAAAAGGAGATAAAATTAAGTCAACTACATACAGTCTCATTCAAAATGTTAAACGTATTCAGCATGAAGTTTCCTCAACGATGGCTTTTGTAAAGACATCGAAGAGTTCAATGACTTCCTTTGACGATGTGATTTAATTGACATCGAGATAACAGAATAACTTGAATTTCAAATGTTTGACCGCAAAACCAAGGGAGAAATAATTCAGTGATGTTTACCGTTAATGCTTCTTTCTTTTCTAGATCTTTCCTTCTCTGCAACACGATTAATGCTGATCAAACAAAGAAACTTATCGATGCGTATGCATAATACATTTGATCAATTGCAATTTTTTAAATTATGTAAAAAAACATTACTTTCGTCTATTCCATTTTACTCTCACTGCTTATAAGGAAATACGAAATAAATCGTGATGACTAACATGATCAGCTGTTGGATCTATTTCTTACGTTATCGCTATTTGCGAGCAAAATATCAGAGAAACAAATCAAGCATTCTAGGGTTAACGTGAGGGCGAAGTTGGAGCAGGCTTTCACGTATAAATACAAGTTGTGAAATGCGATGAGCCCATGAGAGGTTCCTTCCGAGATGAAACGCCCGGATCAAAGGTTCCCGCCTTTCTCGTGCAATCTTGACATGCGCGTTACCGAGAGAAGCTTCTTCGCTGCGAGCCATTGATAAACTCACCGCTATCACGCTTTCATCCCGTTCTATGCCGCGGTTTGCGTAAATCCCTACGGCGATTTCGCTACATGACACTACACCATGATTCGGCACGTCGTGATTTGCGGCGCGGTGGCTGCCGGCCGGACTTGTCCAAGTTCACGTTTTTCTCCACGTAAAATTATGACGGCAGGTTAATTAATTTTCACGCCCCGGAAAGAGTCGACCGCGTGAACTCATTTCCCGCGAGCGCAAGCCTCGAACGGCTTCCCATGATTATTCTCAGTTGAAATCGCGAACTCGTCGAACGGCTAATCGCTTCGTTTCAGCCTACAGAAAACTTGTAAACTGCAGCATAATTTTTTCTCTTACAGAGAGTATATAGAAGTTGCTTGTATCTTTCTTCTTGCAAAATAAGTCTTTTATTTATTATCTCTCTGTATATATTGATATCTTGATAAATATTCAATAATTGTATATCTTTCTATCTTGATGCACAACTTTGAACACAGTATATTAAATAAAAAAATAAAAATTTTATAAAATGTAAAAAATTTTTAATAATGTATTATCAATACTTTAAAATAAAAAGAATCTTTTGGCTTCTTTATATAAATTATTATTGAAATAAGATGAAATGAATGGTTCATATAAAGGTGGAGAGAATTATTATGGAATATTTATCGAGCTTATGAATCGAAAAATATTGTACGGCGTCTATAATTTCTATGTAAGATGTACAGAAAGATTGAAAAGCAAACATAGCCTTCTTTGATTTTCTGTGATGAATGTTATTTTGCCTGGGTTATCTCTGGTTATCATAAAATTAATTTGAATAACACCGACCGACATAATCGACTGATCCCCTGTTAAAGCCGACCGATGCCGTTTCTACCGCGAGCTGTAATTATACGTGCACGATAAATCGCGTGTCGTCATCGCTCAGCGATTAACTAACTGCGAAAGTTTCATGCAAACAAAGCTTCCCGCAATGGATGCAACGTACAATCAATCCAACGCTTGTTCCAAGGAGATAAAAATAAATAATGGTCAGCAACACGCAGTGTTTGAGTTTAAGACGAGTCAGATGTATTAAAATTTCTTTCGAGAAAATCATCGCTTTTTCATAAATACAATCGATTATACAAGTGCAAACAATGTACGAAAAACGTATTCTGACGACAAATCTAACAGTAAAAAATAAAAAAATAAAAGCTTGAAAAATAAAGTGGTTCAATAAAAGAATAAATTTTTCACTCTAAAAAATATCGATATAGTTTTAGCATCATGCTATGTCTATATAATTCTCATTATGTTGATATTAACATATTAACATCACAGGTGTGGATCTAAAAGCCTTGATGTATCACACCATCATGGTGTGATTTAAAACCCATGGTAGTTAAATCCATCATATTGGTGTTAACACAATGAGAATTATACAGACACCATATAGTGTCAAATTTTACACTGTTTTTTTAATATAAAGAAAGAGAGAAAGAGGGGGGGGAAGAGATATATATATATATATATAAAATTAAAATTGTAACGACAGTCTAAAAATTACAAATGCCTCGAGAAAATACAATGTATATTATATGGAGAAGTAATATATGTAAATACGCGGTGCATAGCTTCTTCCATGCGCTCGATGGCGCGGCGGTGTATTCTCGCACCGGCCTTTTCTGACATTTTACAATCAGTCAGGCAAAGAAATGACCGCACGTCAGAATTATCCTGCGCGTATGGAAGAAGAGAAGTAATGATTGTATAAGCGAAGTCGAACTCCAGCTCGACCCCTTCGGAGACTGTCCGATAACTTTTTAACTGACTGTAAAAAAAATCGACGACTGTGTTATCGCACAGTCCGCCTACGTCAATCCGTTATCTTTGTTGCGAATGTGGCAGTCAGGAACCGTCATGGTGGCGTGAATTGTCTGCAATAAAAATCAAATTTTTCTGCATCTTTATGATGACGATATTTTCTCATCGAGGAAATGATGAAGTATTTTCGTAAATGATTATTCGCTTTGATGTGGGATGATAAATTAAGTTCAAATTTACAAACTTACTTATATATAGATTAATAAAACTTATTCTCTCTCTTGTTTTGCATAAATATCATCTTAAAAATTATTTCTGAAAGATAAAATTTTCGTTTGAATTAGAATATTTTATTTATTATAAATAATTTAAATTTAATTAGAGTTATTAATTCTGGAATTATGAATAAAAATTATATCAGGGAATTTTATACACTCGAATATTTCACAAAATTTTTTAAGTCTTTACTGATATCATTATAAATATAACCTTTAAAATATATATAGATTTATTATAAATATGTCAATTTGATATTTTGATTATATGTATAGTTTAAGATTTATATATGTCGTAAAGAGATTATAAATCTCTTATAAATCTCTCTTATTTTTTGATAACGATAATTCCATATGATGTTAAATCAGCTATTGCAATTCCACATCTTACGTTTACGTCTTATTTTGATATAGAAGCTATGACGTTTATATTGTTCTTAATAGCTTATGATTCATCATAATCAAAGAGATAATTTATATGTAAAATACAGAACGGAATACAATTTAATAAACGAGTTATGCGTTTGGAGACTAAGTCACAACAGCGTCGCAACAAGTAAGATTCGCGCCTTATGAGTCGGACTGTACGTAAATTTGTATCAATTGCCGGTACAGCTGCTTCAATTTATTGTGGGATTAGAAACAATGAGTGGGGTCAAATGGTCCCTTCTTGTCATAATGTACCAACCCTCGTTGGCGTCGATCATGACGTCACTTCGCCTCCAAAATATCAGCCATTTATTTAATATTTTTATGATCTCAATACAAGTTAGAAACTTAAGTTTTTTTGCTTACCAAATTGCTAAGCAATTTTATTCATAATCTTCTTTCAAAACACAAGTACAATTCTTTAAAGAATCATTTCCAATATTTCTAAACAAAGCTTTTGTCAAATATAAAACAATACTAAAAAAAGGAAATTGGAGGCTTTCTGTAAAGGGCCTCCAGATGATATGATCAACATAGCAAATATCATATACCTACATGATATACACAATTATCTATATAGTCAATATTTAACAAATGTGTGCAAAGTTGGAATATACATTGGTCATATCGTCTAGAACTTTATTGTTGATTGTATACGAGAAACGATCGTAACAAAAGAAAAAAATTGGACAATTTAGACATTTATTATAATATAGATTATTTTCTCAATAGATTATTTTTTATATTGAAGAATCACTACTCAGCCAATTTGTTCGAAGAAATATTGCGATGACCTTTTTAAAAAGTTTTTAAAAAGTATAGAAACAAATGATATGTTTGACAGATTTATTATTATTATTATTATTATTATTGTTGTTGTTGTTGTTGTTGTTGTTGTTGTT
>Ga0157364_1003905_pt1 | contig 14671 bp, 5 predicted proteins | sample AttsexASBM2_FD_111476 | JGI IMG/M metagenome (GOLD analysis project Ga0157364, IMG submission 111476) | Fungus gardens microbial communities from leaf cutter ant in Ribeirão Preto, State of São Paulo, Brazil - Atta sexdens ASBM2 | ecosystem: Host-associated > Fungi > Mycelium > Unclassified ... | reverse complement strand
TATTATTACCATATATTATTTCGATTTAATTGATATTTTAAAAGAGGAAATTTGTTGTTTTTTAAAATAGCTTTCTAATGTTTTATCTGAAATAAAATATAATAAGTGACAATTAATAGAAGTGCATACTTTGCTGGAACACAACGGATACAATCCGCGCATGTCCAATCTTTGCCAAATAATTCTCCTTCTTCAACCGTTTGTGGTAGACGGTGATGTAATGTTTCCGGTAGTCGCAGTCCGAACAAGCCACCAATTACCGAGATTGTTCCCAATATGACTAAAGGCAACACAAGGTTTTCTTTCCCCTGCGAATCATGTTCGCAAATATTTGGTATATTACAAAAATATAAATTGTAACCAAAGATGAATGTCTATATTTATCTTTGATATTTAATAAGATAATAAATTAAATTTATTAAATAATACATTACAAATTTGAAAAACTATTGGTAAATTTTATAAAAGTATATTTTCTGGAAAATAATAATAAGAAATAAGAAAACATTATTGAAATAAAATTCAAATCAATTCCAACTCACAAGATATGTTACGAAAGGTATAATGATAAGACCAAGGCCGCTGATATATGCGGAGAAGCCAATGGCAACTCCTCGTAACTGCGTGGGATAGAGCTCTCCAGCGAAAGGATAAATAATTAAAAATGATGCTGATATCGCGGATTTTGATATGAGAAATAGTATCAAAGTCTCCACAACAGCATCTTGAATAAAAAGATAATAATTATAAAACAGATACTAATTATAAAATATCTTAGTTTATTTTTAGTATTTCAATTTTGATTAATAAATAAACTTATTGCTTTCAATGATATCGGTCGATTATATGATATTCAATGATACATTACATAATTAACTGATTATATCACCACTTGCTAATTAATCGAGTCATTAATTAATTGACTAATAGTGCGTACCAGATGATAACAGCACTGTTGCAATGCACGACACTCCAGCTATGACCATGCACAAGCAAAGTGGCCATCGACGGCCCCATCGATCCATTACAACCCAACAAGCGATGTAACTGGGAATCTCGGCAAGGGAAGAAAACAGAAAACTCAAATGTTCTTCATTTCCCAAAGCCGGACCATAATAAGAAAGACCAACATACACCATATTATTGGCGAACCTAATCGCAATAAAAATTCATTCGTGTAATCTCTATATTTAATATCGTGTAATTTCTATATTCAAGATATTTTATCTAGAGACTAGTCTAATTATTACAAATTATCGCATTCAATTTATAATCGATTTGAATTATTGCTTTTTTATTGATTACAAAGATCAAAATTTTCAACGTGTACTTATAGATATAAAATTGCAGAAAAATTGTATGATAAACAGATACATCCTTTTCTTTCTAATGTCCAATTTCTTCATCTCTAGGTAACTTTATCCAAGAGATATCTCCTGGATAAAATTATCCGCAACTTATCTGGAAGTGAAGAAATTGCGCATAAGAGTACTTATCTGAATAAGATATATTCCTTTTCTCTAAGAATTTAGAATAATTATCCGAAATAAGTCTAATATAGTAACCAAAGTCCAGAAGAAAACGTCGCGAAAACTTCACGAGTAAAAAAGCAGGGATCATTGAATTTGTTATGCTTCTGACAACTGTAAAATGATTAATTGCGCTTGTGTATATATTTCAACTTACCAATTTAAAGTAATAAGACATGTTTTGAGACGCATATTTGGCAATTTAAAAAGCGAGAGCACACCAGGACCAGTTCGCAATCTCTCCTCCTCGCTGTTCGACTTCGACATCGTCATACGCTGATGGAGTTTTTGCGTGAACGATGTCGGAAGTTCTTTGCCATTTACACGGGCCAAAATCTCAAGAATATCATTAGCCTCGCTCAGACGACCTTTCGCTAATAACCATCGCGGTGATTCCGGTAAGAACCTATATAAGATCTCTAATCTTTCACATAAATGTTTACATGTATATACACTGTAAACTGTTAATTTTGACTTAAAGATGTATAGTGGACTTTCTAAGTATGCAAAAATGACAATTTTAACAGAAAGTCTACTATATGTCTACTATATGTCTTTAAGTTAAAATTAACACTTTATTTTTTACAGTGTATGTACAATGCCCCAAGATAGCAGACAATATTTATAAATATTTACGAAAGATTTTTGTAAATATTTCACTTACCACCAATAAAAGAAATATATTAAAAAAGGCACGCTTGTGGTCATAGCGAGCGTTCGCCAATCGCGTATTAAATAAGTGACACCTGCCAGCATGCAAAGACCCAAAGTATAGAAAGTACAAGTCATAACCGTTACGAATGAACGGTAATTTGGGCCGACCAGCTCCAAAGCTACAAAAACAAATTTATAATAAAACCTAAACTCAACTACAAGTGTCGACATAGAACTAGATAAGATATCTTAATATAATAAATTAATTTCAGGATAACTAACTAATTATAACATTTAACTAATTATGACATTTGCTCACATATAATAAAAGGTATCTGGTAAATCGCTGGTATTGTCAAACCAACGACAAAGCGTGTAGAAGCCCAAGTCCAAAAATTATTCGAAATTGCCGTTAGAAAGCCGCCGATTATTAATATCGCCAAACACGTAAAGAATGATAACTTCCGACCAATTCTATTCAACAAGATAAACAAATTACTATTTATTACATGTAAAGAAAGATAATTTATTGTCTATTTTACTTAACAAAATAAAATTCTACACAGTACAATATGATACGAAATACAATAAGATAAGCAAAAACGAATGTAGTAAAACAAAGGAAAAATTTTTAATAAAATTTTAATTTTTACGTATTTGTCCACGTATTTGTCCAAAATAGAAAAGACAATACGTAATTAATTAAAAAGAAATCAATAAGTGTGAAATTTCTAGGAAAAAAAATTTCCTGAATTATCATTTACCTGTCATTTAATGTACCAAACAGATACACTCCTATAGGACCTCCTGCATTAAGAATTACTAAACCAATTGTTGGATAGATCGCACGACCGCACACGAGATCAAACTATAACATGATTTTCTAATGAACTAAAGTACAGCATCTAACTAAAATATTTTGCTTCTTTTGTTAAAAAAAAGTTTATTCTTGTATTTTTTAAATTTCTTCGAATGTAATATCTTATACGTATATTCGTAAAGAATCGTACATTCATAATCAAATTTTCTTTTCAGAAACGAATAAAATTGTGTACCAAAAGTCTGAAGTTTTGAAACTTAGTTCACTTCTAAAAATTTAATGTACTAATAAATGAATTAATTCATAAATTAATTTCGTTGCAGATTCGCTGCAATGTACGATAAGCTGTACTAATTATTTTTTCCGTACAATTAGACAAACGTACATCAATGACGATGGACGATGTTATCTCCGAAGTTTCATATTCCCAGCCGTGATCGCAGGGCTTGACAGACCATGACGCGTTAGGCAAGTATGTCGCCACGATAGAGTAATTCTCCATCGTTATCCAGTCGATATCATATCTCATGCACTGGCTATATGTCTCATTGTCGTCCTGCTTTTACATAACATCTTTTAACATCTGACTATGCGATATCACATGTAATAATAATATATTTGCTACGAACTGTAAGACAGGATCGATCCTACCGGGCTACATCCGATCGAAACAAATAGCAGCCTTGCCTCCAGGATTCTATTTTAGGTTACTACAAAATCTCATATATGTACAAACGTTGTTACAAGAATTGACTTTTCCAATTGCTCCTGGCACAATCAAGGGATGCGGTCTACACTCACACGCTGTACGCATCAATTTATCCTTGTTGTCTGTCAAATATTAAACGAGGACAAATGATGTTTTCAAATAGTGTAAGCATAAAATAAAATACACCCAAAGTAAAAGCGAACTATAAAATTAGCTTGTATAAATTGCTAAGTACCAATTAAACAAAATTCAATTTGCAACTAAATTACATTGCGATTAATCAATGAATTATACATGTGTACAGAGAAGAAGATAAGTCACGAACGCAATATTAAAAGATAAGAAAATGTGTTTGCATACATGAATAACTAGCGCTATCATATCTAACGCTAAATAAGAAGATACAACACGTGCAGCAGATAAAGAAACGAGAAATGCATGAACATGTAATGGGCGTTTTTATGAATCGACCTACAAAAGCAGTGTTGCATAAGCATCAACCTCGATATCGTGTTTTCTCATAGCGCACCTGGCTCGCAGGAATGGCGATGCGTTTTCTGCGAGCAATGTCCATGTTTTCCAAACCTGGCACCTTGCACCAATGCAACGGTGTGTCTGCCATGAATAATTGATTAAAGGCGCAAAAACCGCACGGTAAACACGCCGGCAAGCAGATCAACCATAGCAACTGCTTCTGATAACGACCAAACTCGCCAACAATCGGCAAAAGATCGTCGAGATCGAAGTCATTCTATGAAACATTTATGCAAAGCTATTCACAATCAAATAGCACTTCTAATTACACAGAATTCTAATTATGCATCTTATTGCTATTGCTTTTTATTATCTGTTATAAATTTCCTGAGCAGAATTGACATTTTTATTTTTAATATTATAAGAAAAGTAGAAGAAAAATTTCAGGAAAAGACAAAATACGCATTTTTTCTATCCGAACTGATATAGAATTACTCATATATATCTTTAAAAAGTCATATGAATTAATTGTATCTTTTATCTCATTAAGACATAATCGTATCAAGATTTCTCTAGAAATTTGTGATTCAAATTGCAGTAAAGTTAATTAAAGAATAATAATAATTTAATATCTTCTCTCTCTTGCTGGAACTGTTCACCTTACTAGATTTTGTTTTCAAATTCCAAAATTACTTTAATACTAAGCCATGTTTCATAAAACATTTTAATCATGTTTTAATGAGATATGTTTTCAAAAACAATCAATAAGTTTATACCGTTTCGATAATTAGCGAATAAAAAGTTAAGTCAACTTAACTAACTTATTGAACTATCTTCAATATCAAATTTCGCTTTCGTGAATTCGGTGCATAATCGAAATAAGAGACAAAAGAATGTCGTTCAAGGAAGTAGACAAATAATACTTACATTAGCTTCCGCGACTCCATTATCGGTCCGCGTCGAATCACCACCGTCTTGTCGTTCCATTTCGATAAACTTCAACCTTGTCCCACGTTACCGAAAGCCTCGATGATACCTTACAAAGACGTCACGTGATGTGCATTAGCCTCCATCTGTGGATGATTTGATCGATGCGAAGCGCGTTGCATCTTGCCCTTCTCCCTCCGCAATAAAAGCGTAAGAGTGACTTCTCTTTCTTGTGGATTCACAAAAGTGCACCATGCACCTCAATGATTTCAGCACTGACGGCGATTCGCCGAGCTGCGACTTCTATTAACAGGATATGGATCCAAAATACAAGAACACCAGTGAGTTCGAGTATTTTTCAGTTGCTGAATTTATATAATATTTAATTTTTAATAATTTCGAAACTATTTATCGATATATCCAAAATAGATTATTAATCCGTTTTCCAGTTTTCACGTTTAATATTCAAAAGATACGAAAAATGTATGACCTGTTTTAATTTTTTAAAAATTTACGGCAAAAGAAAGATATAATTAGTTCTTCACAATCAGAATTCACACAATAGATCAGATGACGAATGATTGGCGAGAACTGTAAAACACAACAAATGTCGATTGTGCTTCTTTTGTATAATGCAACTGATGCACCCCAGATATATTAAGTTGCATAAATGCCCCCAGTTAAAAAAAACGCGAATTTATGATTTATTATAAATAATAACACTGACATCTTGATCAGCTTTACGCGCACGTTTGCGCTGTTCGAAAGAGCGTCGGAATATAAATCGGAAATACGAACGAGCAGTTAATCTGTGACGCGGGGTATGCTCTTTAAATTAGATTAAAGGTATTTAGAAAAGATTAAGAGTAACGCTGGCACGCACATGCTGTTACGCATGATGCCAGCGATCGCCTTTTCATCCCCACTCCATCTAGATAGATGGGATTTTCGTTTCAAAGTTCCATCGTGATATAAATTTTTAATTTCATTAAAAAAAAGATCCTTATTTAATGAATTCTCTCTGGCGAGCGTAAGAAATAATCTGAGGCATAAATAATCTGAGGCAATACTTACGGGACCTATAAAAATAGTGATATAAAATAAAAAATAAAATTTTAATTTCTCTAAAAATACTCTCGCGAAGAAAAAGTGAAAAATACGCGATAAGTGAGATGTTCGAGAAAGGGTAATGACACATTTGTGCTCGATGTATTTGATCGGCGACTGTATGTAAGTAATAATGCGTATCATCGCGTGTAAGTAGATTTCAAATGGAATTTATTTTCGGGCCATCATGTTTTTCGTGAGAGAAAAGAAAACTATGAAATAAAAATAGGAAGCAATTCGCAATTTCTGCCGATTGAATCTCGTTTCGTGACCTCGATAATCGCACTCCCGACTCGCGAGCGCTTCTTCCGCGTTTCGAAGCTCGCTCATGTTTACGAAGAAAGGCAAATTAAATCGGTGAAGAAACAGCAGTCGAAATGACTCGATATTATATGGCACTGTCGCTTGGCGATTCGTATAATCTTGTCTCTTGCATTCAACGGTACAGTCAGCCACATTAATGTCTTAAGTGATATGCAAATCGAATTGTTCCTGTGCGATGCAACGTGGATGATGCATCCCCGTGCATCGAGGACATGCAAACGCCGAAAAGAACGTCTTCGCGAAGAGTTACAATATTGCGTCGCGATATTTCTCTATGTGTCGTAAAGGCCTTGTGAAGCCTGTTAATCGAACGATCATTAATGTGACCGATTATACGCTAGACACACTTTCCGAAGAATCGTCCCCCAATCATTCCACGATCGCTCTGGCACTCACGTAAGCGATGTAGCCGAAGTCACATTGTCGTTGTCAATTATAAATCACCACAGGAAACACAATCCTCGCAAGCACCACACGACTGACTCGAACCGAATAGGAATAAAATGATAACGCGATGCATTCAGTTTTTGCACCACGTTGATGTGCCGCACCCTCTCCTATTGAATTCCGATTAGCTCCTTGCGACTGTCAAGAGTAGAGCTCACAATCAAAGAAACAAGTGAAGGAAGAAATGCACATTTTTTTAAAGATCCGATTATAATTGCAATGCTTAGAATCATCTACTCTTCTAATTTTCGGACACGCTGGTTAAGTCAATAATTTCATAAGAAATAGTAGATTTTGATATTTTTTTTCTAGATGAAAGAGATCCTTCGAAAAGACAGAGAACACTTTATTTGCACGAATCCAAAACTTAGATGGAGTAGACAGCAACTTTGAGTAATAATAATATATATCTATATATTATCAATTTTGAAATTGTAAGTCATGAACTGTTTTCAAATTTTTAATTTAAAATCCATAATTTAAAACTGTACAAATGTTAAGTATTGTCTTCATTCACTTGACTCTCTAAAATTTCGGGATTTACTTGACGTTAATTGAAATTTCCGAGTAAATGCTCCGTACAGTCTGAGATATTGATGGAGCTTCATTGAAATTTTAGTATTCTTACTGAATATTTTTACCCAATCACACGATATTCAATATCTAATTATTATTCTATTATATGTTGATTGCCATGCTGTACAGTCGCGAAAAAGTCTGCGATAAAAATGTCTCTTAGTTGACGTGGCAGCCAGTGGATTATGTCAACTCACGCTACATTAAATCTGATAGCTTTATGTTCCCTCGCAAATTTCCCTTAAATATACAAAATAAAATCTCTTCTGTAACATCACATTTCTCGTAATAGTAATTCTTCTCTTTTAAATTATTCTTCCGTTCAAAAACTGTTAGATGTCCACAAGGTGCGAACAAATTTGGTGCTTTTCCCTTAGCTCGATACCGATCGCAGACGCAAAAAGGGGCATCGAGTTGAGCAAACATTAATGATTACGTCCGATGTGCGAAGGGAGATCACGCTGTTCGAAAAATCAGCGATTGTCCCCTCGCATCGCGAGAGTAGGCCGTGATTTTTGCTCGTCGCCTGTCGTTCTTATCGCGACACGAAGGAGCCTTATTCTACAGAGATCGGCGGATCGAGTGCCAGGAAATTGCTTGGAGGAGAGGGTGGAGCAACGACGGCAGGCGGACGTCCACATCCAGAATCGTCCCCTTTATTTTCTTCTCTCGCTTCACCCACACATATATAGGTCGCCCAGAAAACACATTTTCTTCCCACCACGCGTCAATTATAATTAGCTCGATCCGATCGCTTTTCTCGATCGGCAGCAGCATTCGGCACTCTCTCGCGCAGCGCACCAGACGTCATTCACGCACGCAACTTTTTTTTGTTTTTTTTTTCTTTTTTTTTTAATTAGTTCGCCCACTTCGCGACGGTGACGTCACTCTTGGCATTCCGCCCCGGAAAAAATGTTGCAAATCGCAGGGAGTCTCAGCGAGGTCGTTTTAATGAGACGAGAGATGTCGGTATCGCGACGATTTCGCGGAAACGAGAGATCCATTGAATTTTATTATTTATTTATTTCTAGACTCAACAGACGCAATTTTTTTTATTGTTACGGCACTATTGGAATTTTCATTTGGGATACAATATGTTACAGTTAATTACTATGGAACACGTAATTCTTAATTGACGGAGAGACTGCAGCATCGATAATTCTTCCTGGCATTTGCATGCGATGCAATGAAAGGACTTTCAATCGCAACTTCTGCAATTTAAAGTACAATCGTAGTTCTCCAAGAACTCTCTTTCGGCAATATCGTCGAGAATAAAGAGAAAAAAAAATAGGAATACTCGCTTTTACTCTCCTGCGATGCACTCGTCGCCACCGCCGCGCGGTTTCAAGCATCGAACAACAGATCTACGCGTTGGGCTCGTGTTTCGCGACTCGATCGTTAAAAAATATTATCGAAAATATTGTCTCGTACGTACAAGGACACCGCAGGCGAAAGGCGAATCGCAAGGACGTTCGCGAGCCCGTGGGATCACTTGGAAACTTCAAAAAACTGCAATATTGTATCGCTTTTAATGTAAGGTAGTTGTTGTAATCTAATATTTAATGTCTTCCTCCCCCACCTCCCCCCTGTCAAAAATATATTTTAAAATTAAAAGATAGATACAGTTGCAACAAGATATGAAGGCAGTCGTAAAGAGAGAAAGATAAGAATTGTCGAGATCTTTCTCTTTCTCAGTATTTTTTTAAAAATACTCCATTATAATTTTTGAATCCAAAAATATACATCAGTACATTAGCTATATAAAGATTAGTATATTAATAATATAGTGCACTCACATTTTCTCAGGAATGAAATTTTCCATCGATCCCGCAGGCCGACAAGCGGCGCGATCCGGCCCGCCTCGCGATACAAAATTTATATTTACTTTTACATATTTGCTTGGCCTTCTGTTTCTTCATGCATCGACGATCCGTTCTCTCTTCTCGAACGTGACGCCGCGATTCACGACGAATCACGAGCCAACCACATTATCATCAACATCCTCATCATTATTATCATCCTCAACATCAACATCAACATCAACATCATCAGCATTATTATCATCACCATCATCTTCTCTCTCCGATCCGCTCCATCAATCATCATCGACGCATCCCTGGTAAACTTCCTTACTTACTTCACAGCGCACATCATCACTGATACAGCGTAATGCACACGACTTTTAAATATACTACATAAAATACGCTCATATCACGTACGTTCGCTCTGGTAAGCATCGCACGCACTCTAGGAGTCTCGACGATGAAAAGGCTAAACAACTAATTAGTCGACAAGATAAGTCGCTTTGTCGTGCTATTATAATGGTTCCTCCAGGCTGGCTTCGCATGCCGACGAAAAATCCTCGTTTCATCACGTACTGAGAATCTTCCGCTGCAAGGACGTGTCACGTCGCTTCCTCCGGATCATCACGAAAACGTCGTTACAGCGAAAAAATCTATTGTTAAGAACGTAGGCTTCGCGTGAATATTTTGCGATAACTTATAGTCTACAGTGATCTTCTCACAGAGCAGCGTCGGAATCCGATAATTTTTTTTTTCACGTTGAATTAACACTTCCTGTGTTAATCTCCTATCACTTTTAAGAAATCTTTGGCATACGAATTTTTGGAATATATAGACTTCTCTTGTTGCACGGATTATCCGAAGCTCTGTTAAAGAAATTTTTAATTCGTTCGATAAAAAAATAGGGATTGATTAACAAGTGTCTAGTCTACAGGATAAAGAATTAATTATATTGACGAGGATATCGATACTCGTTACGAAGCCAGTCTGATGAAGCACGGTACTCGAGAGCGAGTTTATCTCTGGCCACGATCCCGACATGTGCGTTTCAGGCTCGATCAGGTTGTCGAGGTAGAGGAGAAAGAGAAGGAGCTTTGATCGTAGGATATGCTAGGATCAGGATCGTCCGCCAGAACTTCGTCTCTACAATCGACGAAAGGATCGCGAAAGATCGCGAGGACCGTGCTCCCTTCAGGATAGAACGTCGACTCCTCGCACACGAGAGTCTCTCCAAAAATCACAGTCACATATATATCTATTATTTTTTCTTTTTTTGTATTTTTGTATCTTTTGTCACTTCTGTATCTCGTCGCTTTGTCTCCTACGCTTTCTCTCTCTCTCTCTCTCTCTCTCTCTCTCTCTCACACATTTTTTTCTCTTACATCATATATCTTTGATTCATCCGTTCAGCGATTTCACGCTTCATTCTCGCATCTGACTCTCTCGTTCTGCCTTTTTCCCCTTATTGGCGAATTCGGCGACGCAATTCGCGGCGATTTCGCGCAAAAATTGAGATCTTCTCAAAAAGAAATGCATGATTATATAAGTGTTATAATAAATGAATATAATATACATGAAAACTTTTAAAATATTGATCGGAACGATAATTACGTTCTTAATCATATTTCTAGTCTTTGACTCTCAATATAGATTTGATCAGAGATCTTTTACTATTGAATATTTAACAATGAATTATGGACTTTAAGGAGAAAAATATTTCTATCTTATAAAATTCTTATTATTCAACAAATTAAATTGCATAACTTTGTTTTCCCATTTTTATTTAAATCTGAAGCAATTATTTTTTTTTGTTATATATAATTCAATAATAATTTAAAGATTATTAATAAAAAAAGATATGTAGATTAAACCGTTTACATTTCATAGAGATAGTATAATAATATAATCTTTGTTAATAATATAATAAAACTCTATAAATATGTACATTGATGCACAATAATAACGTAACTAATTGATCTCAGAATCATCGTTACGATTTTTTCACGATTTAGCACCAGATTAATTTTAAAAGAACAATCGATCTCAGCACTAAAATCGAACGCTGCGAATTCCGACGACCGTCACACACAGAAATTGCAAACTCTCGATTGCGAATCAGAAGAATAGGCGAGTGATTGAGTTCTTTACAAGATACGGAAAGACACGCACCGCTGTCCTCTCCGTTGTGGCACTTTCATTCTATTTTTTCTTCTCTCTCTTTCTCTCTCTCTCTCTTTCTACCTAATCTCTACTAAATGGAATGTATAAAAGAAAAGAATATACACGCGCCTCTTTACCGAATTTATCGCGATCAAGACATTGATTGCGATTTTTAACTAACCGCCGTCGGTGAATAATCGTGTTAAAATGGCAAATTGCGGCGAAATTTCGGCGTTGAGGACATCGTATTTCGACAAGAATAATCAATTTTTTGATAAATATAAAATACTATTGAAATACTTAATAAATTCGTATGTCAGAATCACTGATGTCATAAATTTAACATTATTTGGTAGTTTATTAATTAAAACAAAAAAATATTACAGATATATGTTTAGTAAATTTTTGAAAATCGTTGATATTCAACATAATCGCCTTAAAATAGATATATATACAATACACTTCGAATAAATATTGCCACAAGTTCGAAACATTTTCCTGTGTTTTCCCAAGACATTTTATTTTATCTCGTAATTTATGAAAGATCTCATCTTAGAAAAATAGTTTAGTCTTCTCTTAGAGAAGTAATCTCAATATATATATATGTATATATATATCTCCCACATTAAACTTTGATATTGACTCGACAAGTAGATTTCAAGTTGATGATTAAACACTTCTTACTTGATTATTTACAATATCTCTTACAATCAAAGATAATATTATCATTATCATTATCATCGATATTAAATCTAAGGTACGTGGATAAAAAAAATCAAATTGTACATACCTCTTAAACAAAGGATAAAAATCAAGAATATTATTTTTCTAGAATTTGTGCAAGTTAGGTATCTAAAAATATTTCTCGTAAAAACCCAGGCTGCGAAATACAGTGGCAACATTTATGCGGAATAATATGCTAATCAATGTTATCACGTGTTGTGTGCAAAATAATTCATAAATATAAAAATTGTTTGAGCATGTTTGAAAAGTGCATTGGTGTCATCGATGAACGATTAAGGACACACAAATTTTAATTTTCGGAGACACAAAAATAAATCAGTGAAACATAATCCATGTGTTACACTGAAGTCGGAAGTGCCGATGAAATTTCTGAAATCATATGTCTCCGCGCCGATATTTGTCAAAACACGTTTTGCCTCGCGTTTAATAAATTCAAAAAACTAGAGATTTTCCTATATTAATATACTATCTCCCTTTCGCACTCGAAAAATCACGATAAAAGTGTAAGGATATATAGGTACGTATGAACATGAAATCGCTACAAAATATTCAAATTACGAAAGAAAGATCTACTGGCAAAAGCATTTGGAATGCATGGCACTACCGCAGACACGTTTCTCGACGACGACGATGACGATGACGTGACGTAACTCCGCATTGCGATATTATTGCAAAATGTCGCTAAAATCGCGAATCACAATTAAAAAAGGAGACTTCACGATTCTACGGAATGAACTCGCGGCGACAATTTACTAAGGAGCACGGCACTAACTATTCGTCATCAAAGACGCAGTGTAAACGGAGGTAGAGATCTAGGATACTTGAGACATCCCGGTCGAACATGGAGAAAAATTTTTCGCGATTTCGCATAAATCAAAGCGCGTGATTTCACCGCGAACTTAGATTCCTACGAAAGAGAGAATTCTCCACTAGACTACTTATCTCCAGGTTACGACTCTAGACTATATCAATTATTCGTTTGACAGAATTCGGTCAATTTAAACGCGATCACGGTATCTTCTCCTAGCGATCCGCGAAGAGACACTCCCGTCGAGCAAACACGGGAACGACGGGCGTTTCTGCATAGTAACACACGATCAGGAAGACGATCTCACCCAAGATAGATTTCGAGTGGTCCAGACGCCTTACGAACGGGGAGAGAAGAGAGGAAGAAACGAGTGTTTAAAAAATGTCTGGACAAGCCGTGCAGCGTTGTTCCAAATGGCAGTGCGAAAAGCTCCTCGTCTGCGACACCACTCGTGAATACCGTGATCGCGTGATATACTTGATCGACTACTAAAAAGGACTTATATGACGGGAGTATAAGGGGAAAGTTTAAGGAAATTGGGGAATTCTTGAGCATTCGAGATCATTTGCTCCTACGGACGTTCAGGCCGGACGAGGACTTCGGTACAACTAAATCATTTGTGCCATCAAAATATTAACTTTAATTATCCAATCAACAGCAACAGACATTCACGTATGGGGAAAAAGTAACATACGCATCATCTCATACATAACAGGTCACACGGATTCTCGCGCAGCATGATCGGATTAAGGGGCACCCAAGTTGAGTTCTGTAATCTTCCCGACCTTTCGCACTCACAATCAGTCTGTCTCTTTCTCTCTCTTTCTCCTTCGCTGTCCATTCAAACTTCATTCTGTTGCATAGGAAAGCGATACTCTTTCTCTTTCTACGCAGGTAAATTCGGCGCAGTTCTAAGCATTGGTGGCTAAAAACCGCGATTCAAATCTGATATACGTCATTGATAAGCTCGGTATGAGCTTTACAACGAGTTAACGGTGAGTCACTGTAAATAAAAGACTCGTTCTCTCTCTCTCTCTCTCTCTCTCTCTCCCCCTCCCTCCTCTCCCATACATACAATACACACATACACACATACACACACACACACGCGCGCGCGCGCGCATGATTATATCATATTTTACTACATTTTTCATTCACTCTCTTTCATATCTATCATGCTAACACTTCGTTTCAGAAATTCTCCCTGAGTCTCTTACTCTCACTCTCCCTCACTCGTATGTGTATACTCTCCATCCACTTCGCTTGGTATTCCTGTTGCGCTCTCTCATATCTTCTTTCGTTAATTTTTCTCATTGCTCATAGTAATCATTCACTGAAGTTGTCCTTTCTCTTTCTCTCTTCTTGGGTTTTAATCTCTCAATCACGCGGATAAAAGCCGCAGGGCTTATTTGTACAGGCATACTTGCAACCAGAATCATTTCTCTCTTCTCGGCAGACTTTTCACTTGACCTTGATTCATTCATCGGCAACATCCACTTGTACTTCTCATCATCCGTTGTCAGCATCCGGCAAACAGGTATTTTTTTATTCTCTCATTGTCTCTTTCTCTCTCTCTCTCTCTCTCTCTCT
>Ga0157364_1003904_pt1 | contig 14671 bp, 8 predicted proteins | sample AttsexASBM2_FD_111476 | JGI IMG/M metagenome (GOLD analysis project Ga0157364, IMG submission 111476) | Fungus gardens microbial communities from leaf cutter ant in Ribeirão Preto, State of São Paulo, Brazil - Atta sexdens ASBM2 | ecosystem: Host-associated > Fungi > Mycelium > Unclassified ... | reverse complement strand
TTATAATATTAAATATATTGCTCCCCTCTCCTCGATATATTTTTCCCTCCTCCCAATATATATATATATGTGTGTGTGTGTGTGTGTGTGTGTGTGTGTGTGTGTGTGTACATATATACGTATATATAATACATATTACGCAGCTGCAGGCGGATATTCCCTCGGCACCTGCAAGCGACATTTCCGACGATCTCACCGCGAGAATCAGAGTCGTTACCGCCGCTCAAATAATCCTCCGTGTGCGTCCGTGGGCGTTTTACAGCCCTCGTCATTTTCGCTCATCGTTAGGGCGCAATAGAAGCGCCGAGCATAGCTGCAGGTTACAACGGACGTTGCAACTCGAACCGTAAGAGCTCAGATTGCAAAGCTAGCGGTTAGTTAGAATAGAGCGAAATACGATGGAACGTCTGTCTATATTTGCAAAACAGTTCTCTCCGTCTTACATTGTGTACTAGGCTCAATCTCTTCCTTCCTCTATGTAGAAAAGCGTTCAAGCTTACATGATGCATGGACTTTATAGAGATTCGCGTATACAATACTCTCCATTGAATCCTAGCTCGATAAAGCATTGCAATATCATTAACAATGGCAACAACAGCGTATTATTATCACATAGTCTACACATTATTATCGAGTAATTTGCAAACTTTCAAATAATTCAAAGTAAGATGGCGTATATAAGAGCCCACGATAATGGTACAGTAAAATTACTGGTATAAATTAAAATTTACCACTTTCACTGCACTACTTCTAATTGTGTGTTATATTTACACAAATATAACACAAATATTTTATCGCAATCAGTTAATAAAATTATTCCAAATATTATTTATACCATTAAGGTGAAAAAGAGAAGAAGAGAGTGACACCATTAAAACCAGATGATATTGCGCATGCAATAAAAATGAGTAGACGGAGCAGATGGAGCGCGGAAAAAACCAGAGGTACCAAAATTTTGTGCAGGGCGAACTGCACACCAGGGAAATTGCCAGATATAATGGGCGAATGATAATTTAGTGCGCGCGACAATGAATGAGAATGGTGACGGAAAAATGTTCTCTCTTTTAAATTGCGAGACGTGCAAATTTCAATTAATCATCCGACAAAAGTCATCGAACGTCTCTCATCCATAAATACGCTTTCGGTATCAATGACGTACAAACGTGCCTCATATTGCGAGTAATTCGCGAAAGTGAGTGCTGGTGAGCGTTTCGTGAGATAGACGTAACGCTCTTGATTTTTCGCCCCGTGGGATTAGCTCGATTCATCGGCACGGAAGCACCGCACAAGAATACCGCGCGTTCACGAAGAGCCGCACGAGAGCGTCGGAGAGAACGAACTCTATATGGCAGAGGTCCATTTGCGGACCGCCGGTAATTTCCTCGGGGAAGAATCCCGGCTGTATACCGAACGGGAGCGTCGTTCGCTCGCGCGATTTCACCGTATTTCAGAGTTGGCCACGCAATGCCGACTCACGCGTATAATCGGCGCGATTAATAAAGTCCGCTTGGTTAACTGTAAAATAGCACGAATCGCGCTATTTTAAAGAAGAAAAGAAATAGTCGTCGTGAATAAAGACAAAGCGAAAAACGAGAAAGACCGCGTGTTCATAGCAATACCATTTACAGACTGGCGTTGTGCATGTGTGCATTCTGGGATGGTGACTGCGATGGTACACCGTTAGCAAACTCCCTCAGCTAACAAACAAGCCGCGTGTGCGAATAATACAAGATATCCTGATATATACGAAAGGACAAGAATTCTGTTCTTTCAATTCTGTTCTTGAATCTCTGAATCAAGTATATGATGATAAAATTATTTTAAAATTATTTCTGATCCATATAAGAAATATCTGATCCTTGAGAATTTTAAATCTTCTAAATATTTTCAAGTAACAATCATCTTGCAAATGTTACTTGGATTGTATTTCCTATCAAATTTCAGTTAATGTTTTTGAACATCCTATATGTATGTACACACTTGATCTCGTAAGCTTTTAAAAAATAAACAAGAAAAAGATTTCTCGAGTAGCCCCCGCGTACGATGTAATATACGCTCGCAGATATCAGATTCCATTTTGCCGTTGCTATTACTGCAGCTCGTACGTGGGGTCCATATTTTTTCGTTCACCTGACCGCAATTAACATTAGCATAGAAATTGGTGTGCCCACTGTCAGTAGAACATGCCCATAAACTTGACAAATTCTTGATGACAACTTTCGATATGTGAAATTATTTAACCCTATCTTAATTGATTAAAAAGTATTCTTTTATTTTAAAATTATCTACTAGAATTAAAATAAGAAGACAAATAAATTATCAATTAAATACTAATATAACAAATTAATAATGTTTTTACATGTCACATTTTTAAATCAATATTATTGCATAAATTATTATAAGAGAGTTTCAATATATACTCTTTGATATTTGATGTACAATAATTTAAATGCTGAATTCTGCTTGCTCCAACATGTTTATGAATATATTATGTTTTTAATAATGTTAAAAAGATTTATAACCGTCGATATCTCTCGATTCACGTCACATCAGTGTGACACGCTACACAAATTTGGAAGTTCTGATATACACGGGGCCAATATATTTCGTAGAAATCTAATGTACTTTTAGCGTTACTTGCAGAAAGCTAACATACATATAGAATAATAGTCATATGTGAGAACGATATATTTATACTATAATCGCGTCTTTTCTCGCAAGAGACGTAATGTAACTATGGAATCAATTAAAATATATTATTAAACGTTCAAAATCTAATAGACATATAACTTTTACGCTTATTTTAAGATTTAAAAACTGAAATAAATTCTTGCGCACATACACACACACACATATTGAAAAATAAAATGACTTTGTTTTTTTTCAACAAACTTCGTTTTTGTAACGTACGTGCTAGATACATGAATTTTAAATAAACGACAATGTGTACAAAATCTCTTTTATATTTCATAAAAATTATTTTCATACATATATTTACATTAAACACATATCAATTACAAAATTGCTAAAATTAATTTAAAATTGATTTTTTTTCTTTTAAACTATAATTTTTAATATTCGGTTTTATCGATTTTAAAAATTGAAACGAGTATATATGTATAAAAGAAATGATGTCTCTCTCTCTCTTAAATTATTAAATTTAACAACATACTTCGATCAGATTCATTCCGAATACTGGAAGCATGTTCCTTGTTAGTCAATTCGCCGAGTAGTGCCTATAGCAATGGCGTCGATCGAACGATAATACGATTGAACCACTATAGAAGCACATCGGTGAAGCACTCGAATTTCTGCGTTTTCACGAAAGCACGAGATGCGGTTCTATCCCGGTATATTTCTTCCCGCCATGGAAGAAAGCTATCGAGATCGCGCGGTTCTGGCGTCTCGGCCCTTCATCGTCTTGCGACCTCAGTCTCTCTTTGCACTCTTCCCTCGAGCCATCGTCACGGTCTCGCGCTCTCCGTACATTACGGCATTACGCTACAGAATTCATCTTATTGCGTCGAGATACATCTGATGGCGACAGATCGATATATCTCGTTCTCGGTGAGAACTCGCAATCCAATAAAGGAATGGCGAGAAAATTGCAATCGGCATTGCCATGAAATAAATGGATAGAGAAGTGGTTACATACGGAGATAAAGGACAGAAAGAGAGAGAGAAAGAGAGAGAGAGAGAGAGAGAGAGAGAGAGAGAGAACATACCATCAACATTACATACGTATCTCAAGTGCTGCCAGAGAAATTTACAAAATCGTATACATTAGCGTCAACCGCAAAAACATACAATTTTTAAAAATCTTCCTAGAAATTCAAACGTCTTAATCCTTTACAGCTAATAAAGTGTCTACTTAACGGGTTAAAATTTATTACTAGAGATTTGCTAAATTATTATTATTTTACTAAAACAATTTTCATTCGGAAAATCATGTACCGTTTCTATTTTCTTTTTACATCGCATCGTAATGTTGTTCAACATGATGCAGTTACAAAAAATTTATTTAAAGTATACATTCGATCAGTCACCTATGAAAATCTATCTTTCAATGTACAAAAATAATTTTCATCTTTCTTTCTTGAATAAAAAAGAAGAATAATTCAGCTTTTGATCTTCAAAGTTTTCTCATTTTGTAAAAACTATTTTTCCAAGAATTTTCACTAACAATAAAAAAATCTAGCATTTTTTTTGCATATCCGCTCAACTCATAAAAGATTATGAGTCATTAAAATTCAACAATATAACTTTTTGTTGCAAAAAATTTAAAAATGTTAAAAAAGAAATTTAATAGAAAATAGATTAATTCATAAATCATTTTTGGGAGTGAATGGCGGTAATATGTATAATAAATGATGAATGACTTTTAATGAGTCATTTTTTCATTTGTCTAAATATAATAATATTGTAGATATTCAATAACCTACAATGACCATGACACAATAAACTGTTATAGAAATTATGGAACATTGATTAAGATGCATGCAAATTTACTATGGCGCGTTTATCCCGACCATACAACAGCGCTGATATACGTTCATTGAGCGAGACTTCATTTCTTGAGCCTCCCTGCATCAATGGTATTTATGTGCGATAATTAAGCGCGTATGCTATGCTTATACTTGCGCCTTGTTTTATTCATACTATAATGAAGCTTAAGAACACAACAGACTCTACTTAACAGACTCTCGGTAATGCGATCAAGTAGAGTGGAAAAAGACATGAATGAGTTTACATGATATTTTTCACGAAATCTCTGATAATGATAGATATAACGTGTTGAAGATTGAAATAATTTCTGATATTATACTTCAATATTATGCGCAAATTATTTTGTAATAATTGCTTTATCTTATTTAGTTAATGCAATTCGTAGAAAAAAATTTTATTGTCTATTATTATACGCTTTTTTGCATAGTATTTCTAACAATTCTGATAACCTTTACATTGTCTTTTACAAATTAGGTTGTTTCTCTTGTTTTAATATAATTTTATATTAATTTGACTACTTTTTATACAATTAAAATTTTATAATGTCGCAAATTACGAACATTAAAAACAACATATATTTACACATAAATAGATTTAATTATATTTTTAAATTAATTTTTTTTATTATATTTTTTAAATTAAATTTTACATCAATTACCAATTTAAGTAGGATTATGATTCTATCTTAACATTTCTTATACATTCCTTTATATTTATTGTATGATCTAAAGTATGACCTAAAAAGCCAAAATCATTATTCTTAGAACGATAGAAAGTGGTATGTCGTAAATTTTTTCCGCAATAAAATAAAGATCATACAACTATTACTCCATTTTCTTGGACATTATTATACAATTTTCTAAAACGGTGTCCCAGTTTTTTAGCTGTACTCCATCACAGAATTACATAAGTTATATTGTACATGTCGCGTAATCGTCGTATGACTATTTACAATAAATATTACTTAATATTATACAGCTAATTATAACGTATGATTTCATATAAATTACATGTTCAAAGATAGAACAACTTTGTATGCTAATAAAACATTGGTTCGATAAAAATGCTTCACAAAAGAATCATTTTCTGCACGACAATAATTAATTTAAATGTTAAAGCATAATGTAGCATAAATGTCTTATATATGACCGATATTAATAGAATTAATAAAATTAAATTAAATATTATTTTTAATTTAAAAATATCATTTTAATTAAAATTTTTTTTATCGAACAATATCTGGAATATTTCAGAAAAGTTATATTCTCTCACAACATTAGAAAACTTTGAGGTAAGGACGATCATTCCTTCTTAATCTCTTTGAAAAAAAGGCATTTTTAAATATGTAACAAATAAAACAAAACCTAATACATCCTTCTTTCTCTCTTTCTCAATGACTTAATGTGAACCAGAAAAAAAAAAAATATATATATATATGTATATATCATTCCAGATATCTATCCCTTTATCAGAAAACCATTGCTGCAAGAGATAACTTGTATATCCACACACATTCGTATGAAACGAGGTTTGATCATTCGATACATTGTCAGAGAACATTGTCGTATCATTGTCCAATACAGACGTGAGACGTCTAGTTCGAAGTGCCTTACACTCACGATCACTATCAATCGATCGGTAATGCATAGCATCGCGCACGACGGAAGCACAAGCGAAGACGACATTGAGGTACATGGTACATGTTCGTCGTCATCATCGTCGGCGTCGTCCTTGTCGTCGTCAACGTCGCTGTCGTCAACGTCGTTATCGTCAACGTCGCGTTGCAATGCGCTACACGTTGAGCCCCCGTAGCTACGGGGCAATCGAATTTTCATCGCCGCGAAGGTGAACTCTGAATATTCATACGGTCGAACGAATTCCCAGTACCTTGCACACGTCTCTCTCCCTCTTTCCTGCCCTTGATACGATCGGGATTCGTGGTGCGTCATCCTGTAGGTTACATGCCTGCAGGATAATCGCCGACTCGCGCCACCGCCGGTTCCTTCCCATCCAACTGAATTTAAACTGATGCACGCTCGAGGGTGTATGATCGTTCGGATTGCAACGAGACAAATCGAATATTTGAAGGGAAGGAAAAAAAATCACATTTCCAAACGACAGATTGTCTCGAACCAGAGATAACTTTCATCGTGAACGCTCGATTTTACGAGACGATATTAACTACACTACTGTGAAGAAAACCACAAATCGATCTTGCCTTTGATTACTGCAAATATGCACAGATAGAGACTATCGTTTCTATTTCAAAATCGAATTGCAATATTTTAAATGACTCTTTAAATTTAATAAAATAATAGGTACATCATATAAAAATATATTACCAAATACATTAACAAATATGAAAAAAGAAATATATCCTCAAAATTTTGAATTAAAAGAAAGAAAGCCAAAGCGATAAACAAGGAATTAATACAAATGAAATTAAAATTTCATTTCAACATTCGTCGAAAATTTATACTAAAATAATATTAATAAAATTTTTATTTTAATTCTATTAAAATAAGCCTTTATCTATTTGTTGTATTTTACTTTATTATTAATAGGTAGTATATCGAATATCATAACACAATCGATCGCGCATTGTAATTGAAATCTATTAATCAGACGTGTACTAAATATTAGACGATAATTCACCATGTATTGTTAAATAGCGGCGATGATAGTGTTCTCTAGTAATTCCGTATTAAGTAATTTATTTGCGAAGACTTAATACTTTAACTATAAATTTAGTAGTATAAAATTAATAATTATATATATGCGTGATACAAATTTATCAAAATATTCAAAATATTTTTTTTAGTATTAATAAACGAAGCAAACAATAGATTATCTATAAATATTGCAAGCTTTTTATATCATTTTCTCCCATCATTAGCGATGCACAATTAATAATAGACTAGAGGTTAAGATTAATCAGATGACTCACTTATTAATATCAATGACATACTTATTAATATCGGTAGATATTAATAGTCAGCACATAATTAAACATATGCCACAAATACTAATTTATATGTATTAATATTAAAATCGCATGTACTAATAAATTTGAAATATTTGTAATATTCTCCAGTAATGGTTAATATAAAAATGTTGATTTTGCAAACAATTATAATTTATATATTATTAATATATTAATATCATTATGTATTAATATCAACTCAAAATTAGTAGATGCGGCTAATATATGGAGCTACACATATAATAAGAGACGATCGCACATCTGACCTTAAAGGGTTCTGTTGAAGGTAAGAGTGAGAAGATTCGCACACATATGCACATTCACAAAGGAGCACACGCGCAACAATCAGCCGCTTCGTAATGCATGGCGCTTCATATATGCGGTCGTACTTGTAGCACGATATACACGCAGCCGTTAAATCGAGGGAATGAGAAAAAAAACGAATGCTAGGAGGGGGAAAAGAGAAAGAGAGCAGAAAAGAACAAGAGAGCGAAAGCGAGACTGAAGAAGAGGAAGGGGAAGGGAAGGCAGAGGAGAGAGAGAAAAAGAGAGGGGGGGGGAGAGAGGGGGAATAGAACGAATACAAGCGGATGGAGGGTTTATTTTAGGGCGAGTCGAATGTGCGAGGAATAGAGGGTAGCTCTGACAGCTGGTATGAATACAGGGTATGCTATGTAAAAAGCAGAATATCAGTAGCAAATCTATTACGATTACGATTTGAAATTCAATTATTATTTTTTTAGTAATAATTTCTCAATAACTTAATTTTGTAATTAAACTTCAATTTTGTAATTAAAAGTCTCCAATTAAATCAGTTTTTTTAAAAATAATAATTCATGCAAAATTAATTTAAAAAGAAAGATTTAATTGTTTACTGAAATTTAACCCATTTATTCATATAACAATGTTACTTATTACCTACAATCTAAATTTTTGCTGCAACATAATTTAATCTCAAAATTGTTTAGAAAACATCTTTGGTCAAATCTCATTATACATTATACGAAATTCTATAATATGAAGAACATTAGATCCAGAATTTTTTTCTATCTTTTAATTTTTCATATAAGAAATATACAGTTTTCTTCTCTTTGAATGTTCGCACTCAAATAAATATTTAATTTTATCTCATGTCATTATAATATTTCTAATTTTGCTGAAATCACATGTCGCAAATGTGAATACATTTACATAAATACATATCGTCCTGATTCTTTCATCTAGATATTGTTATCGATAACAGCCCAGACATTTCAATCTGTAGAAAGATAAAGATTTGACGTACATATTGGACGCCTGCCAAAATCGAAGCCAATATCGTTGACCTAACAATCACTAAAGCGATCGACTAGAACACGATGACAAAATCATAGATGTTTTACCTATATCTATATGAATATATTCCAAACAAGTGCAACATGTCTAGTTTTTTCATGCCACTCATAGTAAGTAAGTAAGTGGAAATGTCTATGTCTAAAAGCAATCGATAACTGATATAAATAAAATCAAAGCTAATTATAATGTAATAATTCATACTATTAACTATTGCAATATGCATATGTAATTTGATTTAATTAAATACAATAATAAATTAAATATAATAAAATAATAAACACACAAATATATTATACATATATAATAATAATATTTGTATGCGTATATACGCACTAAATACGAGTATAAGAATATCATACTATATATAACCGTATATATATATATATATAGTATAATATAATATATTGATTGTAATTATGATACTTTTTCAAAGAGAAATTTTATTATAGAAAATAAGAAATAAATATTAAAGTAAAAAAAAATTCATCTAAACGTAATACACTTTATAAAAATAGTATTTTATATGACAAGAATAAAAGCATTCTTGATTCCAAGTATACAAAATGGTTTGTTACAAAATTGCATAAAATTGCATGTTGGATAGCCTGAGAGATAATTAATGAAGATAATTTATCTTTATAAGAAGCATTTAACGTACTATCTTTTCTTAACAGTGCACAGTTTAATTTAACCTCCAGTTTTCTAATCTAATTTTATATACGCTTTCTAAATGGAATTCATTGTCAGTTCCAGTTCAAAGTTAATTTTAAACAAAGTAACACCTGTAATATTTTAATGCAAAACTTCATTTATAATTACTTAAAATATAAATTACGAGACAAAAAGAAGTATTCTAACACGTAGTTAAAAAATTATAGAATTTATCGAAAATGTTTGTGGATTATCAAACCTTTTAAGTCAGAAGAGAAAGCCAGAGATTAAAGTTTAAAAATTTAAATATTTCAAACGAAATTTAAATATTTAGAACAAAGATTAGTCCATCTATTTTTTTACGAATTTATATCGATGTTCATTTCCAGAAATAAAAATATAATCAACCATATATATAATAGTACGAGACTTAAATGAGGTACGTGGGAGACATTCGGTTAAAGGCACTATGATATATGGCAGACTTTCATCATCATTTTGTCTAGAACTTATGTACTTCACACCGGCGCGTTTATATCAGTTGTTTATATCAGGTTGTAAACTGGTTGTAACGAGTGCAGCTTATTTGCGTTACCAGTATTGCACCACATCGACTATGAGCTTAATAACTTCCGGACTGCGATGTCGGAATTTAGTCAATCAAGGCAATTCATTTTAGAAAATTGATTATTTACATCATTTACCTGATAATAACTTTAAGTAAAGTGGAGCATGTGCAAACGTATGAATTGAATACTGAAGGCACAGACTCTTGCATAAAGCATAATGCATAGTGCATAAAGAAATCAATCAATCGAAATTCTTTTTCATGGAATGGGAGGAAAGAAAAGATTCTGATTAGTTGATTTCTTTATGCACTATGCGTTATGCAAAGGTCTGCAGCCATAACGGTTCTACATCGATGTAAAATAATGAATTTAATTGCCTTTTCTGTGATTAAAATGCAAATTTTTATTTTTCAAATTTAATTTAATTTTACAAATAAGTAATATATTTTGTGATTTTACATTTTTTTCAAATTATCTTTTTCGATATTTCCAAAATCGTTCTTATTTTTAAATAAATAATTATTATTCACGCCTTCTACCAATCATTAAAACAAATTTAATAGACATAGCTTATTAATGAGAAAAATTTTTCGTTTTATTTATACTTGTTTAATTTTAGTTTTCTAATATATAATTTCTGTCATTTTATTTTGTTTCAATTTTTCAAAATAAATTTTTGGACTACAAAATCTAATATTAAAAAATTATTCTTTACTGTAGACTTTTTTAACGCGAGTTTTCATCCAGTGTGATGAGCTAAGTTTGATTATAGGTACTATTTAATTATACATATGTATATCTTTCTAAAAATTAACAGAAAAAAAAATCAATTCCTTTAAAATTATTATTCTATTTATAGAGAAAATCAAAGAGGAGAAAAATTTAATTAATCAAGAATAACGCTAATTAAAAGGGCGCAACTTTAATGCATAACTTAATAACCGCTTCTACAAAGATTCTAAAAGGAATCTTTTATAATCCCTATTTTAGCATGTAAAACGATATTTTAATTATTTCTCATTCATCTTATTATTTTGCGCATAAAAATATTAAAATAAGATGATAAAAAATGAATTTTTTACAAAATATTTAAAATTGATCTTATTTCTCAATTGTACTTATCACTTCCGTAAAATGTATGGTAAAACGTGTATTTTATCTCGTTTAAAATTAGACATTCTTCTTCCGATATTTATGTTATCTCAATCTTCAATATGTTTCGAGCTGTTATCAGTATAATCTAATCCAACCGAACCTCTGGCTATTACCGAGCATACAACACATTGCTGCGTTGGATCATTTACCGCGGATACACACTGTAGTCACGTCGGTGCGCGAAGAGCATATCTCTCGAAGCGGCGACCCGCGGCTAAAAGACCGGAAACGACCGTATAGCGACCGCAAGTACGTCTAACGGTTCTCTCCCTCTCCGTCTCGTCTTCTTTCATCCGCGAGTTCACGCTTGCAATTCTCCATTGCCTCTCGCTCTCTCGAGCGCGTTGCGCGACTGTAACCGCTTCATCTCCACGCTTCGTCTAATCCGCCTGTTGTCCCACGGATGTTTTTCATCTTACGACAATCGCAATCGCGAAACAAACTCGCCAAGTTACTTCGAGAAGAGTGCGCACTGAAGAAAAGTGCCCTTATTAAAATTAAATTTTTAACTAGCACCAGCGAAGGACAAGTACATTTGAAGACAGTCTTTTAAATTCGAAGTTAATAAAGCGAAGTAGTACAACTTGAAAGAAGGATGAAAAGATGAATTTTCCATGAGATATAGGCTTTAAAGAATAGTAACTTAATAATATGTACAGAAAGAACATCTCTTTACCCCAAAGTTAGCAAGCCAGTTTTTACCGATTCTTTGATGAATAAAAATCGATCTTTTCTTACAAGACTAATACTTAAAAACTAATACTTTTTAAATTATAAGTGGTTGAAAAAGTGAAAGTTTCCTCTTCTTCTTGAGAATTAAGTTTTAAAAGAACAAGGAAATACCTAAACTTTAATAACACACAGATTTTAAGGTAAAAACAAATTCTAAAAAATATTTGACTTGCAAAATGTTTCACTTTGGAAAACATGTGATCATTAATAATTTTTCCCAACAATTTCGGGAAAGCAAAATTTATGAAAGTAAAAGATATACATAATATCCAAAACAACTAAAGTTTTATACAAAATAAAAATATAAATTTTTTTTTAGAAAAATAAATTAAGATTAAAAGAAATAATAAAATTATTCGCCTGTGAAAATAACTTTCTCATCTTAAGAAAATTTCCAAGTCTTGAAAAAAATAACATATAAAAAATAATATAAAAACGAAAAATATATTTAGAATATTTAGATCTATCTGCAATAAAAGTCACAGAAACAATACACAATGTTGTTCATTTTACGTTTGTTATGATTCATGAAAGCTTCGAGAGAGAGAGAGAGAGAGAGAGAGAGAGAGAGATGCATGTTGCAAATATCACTGAATAATATTACAACGATGCACCATCAACTTAAATGATAAACGATTTATCAAATAGTGCCGACATTAGCGAAAATTCATATCATGCCACAGAAGCTGATATATGTAAGTATATCGCAAGCTCAGACGCAACTCTCTGACGTAAACATGTTAAAGTAGGTGTCCGGGTAATAACCAGCATACACGTAACTTCGTCGTGGCGTTTAGGGAAACTTCCCTGAGATCAGCGCACTATACGTTCATATAGACAATCTTGTCTAAACAGACGGACGTAAATTATCGGTTTATACAGATTATAATACCCAAGCGCTGCAAAGTCACACATAATGTTGAAATTGCAAAATATAATTTCACTCCGAAAAAGACATCGTCTTTAGCTTTTCAGGAATGTATTTGTTAAATTCTTTTCAATAATCAATCTTCAATAATACAATATATATGAACTAGAAGAAAAATGTCTTAAATGTCAAGTTAAAATATAATATTTAATTAAAATGTTAATATTCTTGTAAACTGTACGAAATGCAATAACGTAAATATTACATTCATAATCGGTAGAATACATAGAAAATCTTATTATATTAAAGTCATATTAAATTATCACAATTTCTTAAGAAATTCAAAATATATAAAAATTTATACAAAAACTATGAATTAATTCAAAAATTAAATATTATATTTATTTACATATTTTTATTTTCCTAAAAACAAACTGCATATAATTGCATATACATACTATATAATAGTTTGGTGGGAAAACATATTCCCACGAACTTATCATCTGTCGAGCTCTCCGAGGCTCTCGATATGCTATCGATCTTCCTCGTCAACGTCAACAGCCATTAATTTTTTTTCTCGCTGAAGTGAGGGGTATACGATTTCTGAATGAAAAATGAGTCCTTTCATTTATATTATAGGATATTATTTATAGCCTTATTTTGACTTCCGAAAACATTTCTCAACGCTATTTTCAAAATTGAATTACTATCGTCTATCAATTCTTTAATAATATTAAATGTTTTAAGAACAATAAAAATGTAATGGGAATTTGTCTTTTAAAAAGAGATCTGTAGAGATTAGTAATATTTCTCGATTAAAATTATTTTTAATCTTAACTCATTAAGGATCGCTCAATTTTTCGACCAAAAAAATAAGTCAATTTTGAGATCAAATTTGAATCAATGGTCGCAAAATCGACCACTCCCACTCTCCCCCTGCCAACTCAAGGATGAAAATTTTTAGCAAGTAGGCTCTTTAAGGGCACAGCTTACTATTAAAAGGATTTTAAATTTTGAGAAAAAAAATGTGTCTTGGTTCTTAATGAGTTAATATTATTCTTATAATATTGGATTCGACCATTTCACTAAGATTACATGAATTCAAAATTAATGAAAAAAAATCTGTCAATAATAACAAATTCATTAAAATAATAACGTTCCCTTTTACTTACATCTTAGCATCCATATTAAATAACTTTTAATATTTATACAGGAACAAATGTTTATATTTCAATATAAAAAAAGTTATTCAATATACGTATAATGTTTGAAATATTCCTAATGTCAAATGTATCTCGTGTAGTCAACTATCGTAGAAGTAGATTAAGGTTATTTAGAATTAAATCTGAAGATAATAAAAAGAGAAAAAACGGATTAATATATCTCAATATTGTGCATTACGCACATGAATACATGTCGATAGAGAAGAAACACGGGGCAAAAGCGCATCGTGACTGCCCCACGTTACACAATGCGAGTTCGGCTGGACGAGAGACAGTGGAAAGCATCGACGCGGTCCTGAGCATAGTCGATTTCAAGGCTAACCATTCGCTCGGGTACAGTCCGCAGCATAAATGCTACATAACTAGTTTTTACCATCGGCAGTTTGCCACGTTACATTAAGGAACACGACATTCGTGTTCAAGTATTACGACCAGCTCTCTACTCGTCCGCCGACGTACGAGAAAACATAAACAGAAAAACTACAAGTATCATTATCATGTATTGTATGTATAAAGCGGAGTTAATACCGAAGAGTAAATTTCGCTGAGTTTAAATTTCGCGAAGCTCTAATTACACGACAAAGAACCTTACGTCAAATCGTGTGTTATCACGTCACGTTAAATTGTTTTTGCACAAAGTGTATAACGT
>Ga0157364_1003903_pt1 | contig 14672 bp, 14 predicted proteins | sample AttsexASBM2_FD_111476 | JGI IMG/M metagenome (GOLD analysis project Ga0157364, IMG submission 111476) | Fungus gardens microbial communities from leaf cutter ant in Ribeirão Preto, State of São Paulo, Brazil - Atta sexdens ASBM2 | ecosystem: Host-associated > Fungi > Mycelium > Unclassified ... | reverse complement strand
TACACAGGCCTGTTTAATCATCCCGGCCAGCGTGTGCGGTGAATTGTAATCACCAGCCCCACACCAACTCTCTCGGTTCAGCAGTAAAACAGCGTGATAGTGCTTTTTACCGCTACGCTCGCCGAACTCCCGAGTCCAGACATACAGCGAAGCCAACATCCTGAGTACCTTTGAACAACTCCACCACAATAAGCAGGATGTTTTCGAACTTGGGATTATCAATGTATTTAAAGGGTTAAGCTGGGACTACAAAACCAATAATCCCTGTTATTTCGGTAAGAAGATTATCGTCAATAATCTGGTGAAGCATGACAGATGGGGCTACAGCCTGAACTGGGGCTGGCGGCGCGACCAGTTAGCCGATCTGGAACGGATGTTCTACCTGTTGGATGGGAAGACCATTCCCGATAACCGACATGATGTCTCCATCCGCTTTATGGATTTTGTGCGCGATAATCCGCATCAGCAGATTTTCGAAGATGAGTTGTTCACTATTCGCTACTTTCAGAAGGGCAGTGGGCATATCACTTTTAAACGCCTGGATCTGGTGGAGAAGATGAATGACATCGTGGCGAAGCACTTTCCGGGGATGTTGCCTGCGAAATGAGATGTGATGTTTTTATAGGCACCTCTATGCTAATCTTAATAGGAGTTATTAAAGGTTATTAACGGAGGTAATCCCTATGGGTTCGCATACTAAACAAACCATCAGCGCACAGATACCCGTTGAGTTGGCTGCTGCTGTTGAAAACCTGGCAATTGAGTTGGACCGTTCTAAGAGCTGGATTATTAAAGAAGCGTTGACCAGTATGCTGGCCGAAAGAGAACGGCGTCACCAGAGCATCCAGGCCGGTCTTGCGGATGTGGATGCCGGTCGCGTGGTGAGCCACTCGGACATGGTGGATTTTGCTAATCGCTTAAAGAAATCCTGATAAATGGAAATTTACTGGACGCTTAAAGCTCAGGATGACCTGGAACGTATCTACCATTTTGTCCTTCAGTACAGCCGCCAGCACGCCGATGACGTTTTGGATCGCCTGATTACTGGCAGCGCTGGCCTTACGGTACATCCGGCAATTGGCGTACAGCAGACTCGATATGAACCCCGAGAAGTCCGAAAAGTGTTATACGATGATTACGAGGTTCACTACGAACTTCGTGACAATGACATCTATATCGTGGATCTCTGGCATACAAAAGAAGAACGATGAAGAGATGCTCTTCTCATTGGCAAGTATTTCACATTAACCAAAAACTCACTTTTGTGTTTTTTACTCTTTATTGTGTTTTAATGATATCCATTACTTCTTGGCAAGTGGGGAGGGCATCATGCAAAACAAAATTAAAGAACTTCGTACTCAACTATCAATCACTCAGCGTGAATTGGCGGATATGGTTGGTACCAGCCAGCAACAGATCCAACGTATCGAAACCGGGAAAGCTGCGGCTAAGTTAGGGCTGGCACAAGCGATCAGTGCTGTCTTAAAAAAGCCGTTGAACGCTGTTTTTACTGATAGTGATAACCTGCTACAGAAATTGCGAAATAAAAGTAGCCGTAGTGACGATGAGCTGGAAAAAATCGCCGCTAATGGCATTGAAATGGATGGCTGCATTTGGACGGTGAAACTCTGGCTACGAGGACAGAAAGATTATTTGCTGTTATCTATTTCCCCGGCTGAAAAGCGTCGTTTTTACTCATACTTTCAGGAAAGCGCAGTACCAGACCGTGAGCTTTTTTTTGTTTTCGACTCTGTGCAGCATCGGTATGCTTTAAATGCCCGAGAGGTCATTTTTCACCAATTTTTGTTTGAGGTTCTTCCTCCTATCACTGTCGCAGAAGGTAACGACGAAAATGAAGGGAGCTATGGAAATGTTCATATCACTATGGTGAACGGTGGCCCGGTTATTGAGCTGTGCTGTGAGTCAGAAGAGCCGGAGGACGAAGAATTCGGCGATCTCGGTCAATTGAATGCATTTTTTGATATTCTTGAATCAGAGCCAGAATCGACAGAGCGATATCAGTTAACCGACATAGATGGAGAAGATGCTTTTATCCGTATTGGTTCTATCGCGATGGTGCGAGTCGCGCTTGACGCGTTAGAGCCTGTGGAAGATGATGAGGAGTAGTTGTTGAGTTAGCTAAGACTTCAGAGAATCGCGTTGAGTATACATGTGAGTATATATGGCGGTTCTCTTATTTTATAATCTTATTTACTTCAGTGAGTTACTTAGAGAATCGCGGTGCGGCCTTCGCACCAGGTCTGCAAAATTAAGTCACCCAAGGGTGGCTTTTTTTGTGCCTGGGATCCAGTGGTATGTAAGGCTTTCCCCGCTTTCATGCGCTTTGCCGTTCAGAGTGGTTTAATCGACTACAACCCCGCGAAAGAAATTTCCGGCGTGGTTGCTACGGCGAAAAGGCAGCATCGTGCTGCGCTCGAACTCAATCGCATTCCCGAATTACTTCACCGTATTGATCATTACTCCGGCAGGCCGCTAACCCGACTGGCTGTCGAACTCACGATCCGTTCAAGCGAGCTACGTTTTGCCCGTTGTGCAGAAGTGGATTTTGAAACAGCTATGTGGACAATCCCTGGTGAGCGTGAACCGTTAGAGGGTGTCAAATATTCATAGCGTGGTTCAAAGATGCGGACGCCTCATCTTGTTCCCTTATCACGTCAGGCTCTGACCATTCTGGAAAAGATCAAAAGCATGAGTAGAAACCGAGAGCTGATTTTCGTGGGCGATCACGATCCACGTAAGCCTATGAGAGAGAATGCGGTGAATAAGGCTCTGCGAATGATGGGCTATGATACGAAAACGGAAGTATTTGGTCGAGAGATGCGGTGGAGAGGCAGATGAGCCATCAAGAGAGTAGCTCTGTTCGGGCAGCTTACATCCATAAGGAGGAACATCCGGGAGAGAGGATGCTGATGTTGCACTGGTGGGGGGATTATCTGGATGCGAATCGGGAGAGAGCGATTACGCCGTTTGACTATGCGAAGATCAACCGGGGTAATGGCGTGTGAGTTGAATGCCTTTATTTCCCGGTTGATGTTTAAATTAAAAATACCAACCAGCCTGCTTAGGACTGGTTGGTCGCTGTATTTTTTACCGTTGTTATCAGAATTCCATCTGCCAGGTACAGAGCCGCCCGGCAAAAAGGATATCTGCAATAATCCCTTGAATGTACATATGGTTGCGAGCATCATCGCAAAAATGTGCTCATGGATTCTTCAACGTAATGACCTCTGACAAAATTCTAAAGCAAGCGATATCAAATATTACTATTTGGCGCAAAGGTGAACAGCGTGCGCCACATAAGCCATTATTGCTGCTGCACATCCTCTCACGCTATCGGCAGGGTCATGATCGCCTGTTTAACTATGGTTCTGAAATCTACGAGCCCCTGTTGGATCTCCTGGAACGTTATGGACCGCAGCGCCGTGACCAGCGCCCGGACATGCCGTTCTGGCGTCTGAAGGGCGATGGCTTCTGGGAACTACAAAACGCGGAATTGTGCTCAACCAATGGTAGCCGCCAGCCGCCCCGACGTGAACTTATAGAATATAATGTCGCGGGTGGATTTGATGCCGATAATTTTGTGTTGGTGGCAAAAAATCACAGGTTAATTGATACGCTGGCACAGCAGCTTCTGGAGGCGCATTTCCCGGCCAGTATTCAGGAAGATATCGCTGACGAGATGGGTTTTGATATTCGCACCTCTCTCCGTCAACGCGATCCGAAGTTCCGCCAGATGGTGCTACGTGCTTACAATTATCAGTGCGCTATCTGTGGCTTTAACATGCGCCACGATAATGCGCCGATTGCTCTGGAAGCTGCCCATATCAGATGGAAGCAGCACCATGGCCCCTGTGAAGTACCTAATGGCCTGGCATTGTGCGCAATCCATCATAAAGCGTTTGATCGAGGCTCGATTGGTCTGGATGAAAATATGCGTGTTGTGGTTTCAGGTGCGGTTAATGGCGGTGGGATGGTGCAGCGATTGTTCCGGGATTTTGCAGGGAAGACGATCGCGCTACCACCGGTTAGGGATAACCATCCGGGTGAGCAGTTTGTGGAATGGCACAGGAAAGAGGTGTTCAGAGGAGAGCATTGATCGGGGGTAGGGCAGGTATTTTGTATGTGATATATAAATTATTTAGGTGGCCAAATTCACTATGCGACTACAGTGGGAAACGTTCAGCCGGAAGGGTGTTACGCCAGCATTTGCTGTAACGCAAATTTTTTATTCACATTAGGCGCTATCATCACTGAACATGGCCTTTAATAAGGAAATTCAGTGGCTTTAAACGGAAAATTTATTCTCAACGGAGCTGAGGTGGCCCCTTTAATCTTTCCCGGCGTGGGAACATTCATGGCGTTTTCCGGCAGCGGTAGCTATATGAATCACCCTGGATGTTCAATGTATCCTTCTCAAGGGCCGGTCCCTCCAGGCAGATACTGGATAGTTGACAGACCACAAGGACGTCTGATTTCTTACTCCCGATTGAATGAAGTAAGCCGCGATCTGATTAATAAACATATCTATGGGGCACATTTCAAACATAGCGAATGGTTCGCCTTGTATCCTGATGCGTGGGGGAATGTGAATGACGGAATGTGGATCCGTAATGTATGGCGGGGCCATTTCAGGTTGCACCCGGGCAGAATATCGGAAGGTTGTATCACTCTGATGCATGATACTGATTACGGACTTCTGAGAAATGCTTTACTTCGAACAGCAAAGGTTCCTGTTACTTGCATGAAAGGTATGATGGCTTACGGACAAATAGAGGTGATTGCTAATGATTATATCAATGCCAATACTTGCCCGTAGGTTGCTAAAAACATTCATCTTTTTTTTTGTTGTTTTTGTTATCGGAAAGTTATCATCACCTTATTATTACGATGTAATAAGCATTAATACCGCCAATGATATTTCAGAATTTATACATGGGAATATTTATGCTGAAGAAGTAGATAACATTTATTTCTATATAAATTTTTTAATAACAATTTTTATTTCTTTATTTTTCTGTTTTTGTTTGTCAAGATTTTTTTCGCTTATCATCAAAAAATGGCGAGGATAGTTACTCATAAAATGCGCCGCGTGTAGCGGCGCATGGCTATTACCCAGCCGTGAGTCTTTCGTTCCACGCATCAGAGAATTGGACGTTCCCATCAACATAACGCCAGGTTATTTTCTCATACTGAAGGCTTGCAGTTTCAACATGATTTATCTGTGAGCTTGATGTTTTAACGTTAGGAACTGATGTATTAACAGACGTCACTTTCACGTTTTCCAGGGTGATTATGTAATAGCAAACCTCTTGACCGGCATCGTTTATCTGATAAAACCGAATTTCTGCACTCTTCAATGTTTGACCAGTAGCCACAGCCCGCTGAAAATACGGAGACGAACTATCTATCTCTTTCTCAATCATCATCGCTGAATGCTGACGTGAGCCAGTGATTTTACCGTTCGCGGTGTCTACTGGTAGGGATAAACCATGAGATAAGCCAATAATCTCTATACTCCCCTCCCGATCCTGCACATCAACAGAACCTTTTATATCTGCGCCGCCATCGTCTTTTAGCCACATATAAGCAGGAATTGGCATTTGTACATCCTTTTACTTAGGTTGTGTGATAATCCCTTGATTTTATGCTGGTGAGACAAAGTATAGTTTTGGCGTAGATCAATCATTGAGTTCAATATTGTGAGATCGTATTGCCATAATATTAAGAAATAATCTTGCATTATTACGGTTTGGATTTGGTGTACGGAACCGAACCCAGAGAACTGTCTGAATGGTGTGTGTATTTTGATCGCAAAATATTATGCGGATATATTTATTATTTAATATCATGTCATTAAATGTATTATCCAAGTCCGGACTTTGCATCAGGTATGCAAATCAGGTCGCTCACAAGCGGCTTTTTTGTACCTGAAATCCGCGCCAGACCAGGCTTTGCTCTGTTTTTCAGTCAACCGTCATCCATCTGATTCGATCTAAATCAACTTAGTGATGCGGGGACATATTCATTATGTCAGAAGATCTCTAAAAGTGAATGGTTCTTTTGGCAAGGATGCTTACAGTCCAAAGAGAATCTGATTTAAGGGATGCATTAACGATTTTTCCTTGTTCTCGTGGTCTCTTGTTAGCCCGGGTCGGGTAATTTTAGATGGTTGATCGCCCATCAAAGTTACCAGTGCCGGCAAAGCCTCAATTGACTCCACATCAGCAGCGAAGCCATATTGGGACGTACCGTTATCTTTCGGATAATGGCGGCAGCTGGTACTTTTCCCCAAAGACAGTGGATGCTTTCGATACAATTTATTTCTGCCTTTAAGGCAATAGATTCTGGTGCAAGAACCAATGGGCTCTTGTTAGCAACCCCATTCTGGCTACGTTTGACATAAAAATATTTTCCATTCCCGAGCGCATGCTCGGATGTATAGCCTGGCTCGAATTTTCCAGGTTCAAGACGGTGACCCAATTCATTTAACGCCTGGTATATTTCAGTAGAATTCAGCATTTCCTGCACCACTCCCTGATGAAAAAGCGTTAAGCCCCTTTCAACATATCAAACACCACTCGTGCAAAGCCCTTTGCCAGTTCAGGGTTAGACAGGTATTGCACCATCATTTCCTGCTGTGCATCGTTACTGTCCATAACGGCATCATCAATGGCTTTCGGGAAATCACCCAGCATCGCTTGTTCGCGTGTATTGTTGGCTATCTGGGTCATCACCGCCTGGTTTTCTGACAGCTTATCGCGCACCGCAAAGGCATAATTGATAATGTCTTTATCGGTGAGATTATCGGTAACGAATAGCTCGTTAAGACGCGCCAGGATATTCGATAGAAACTCTTTTTTCTTATCCTTGGGTTTCGCTGTGCCGACATCATTACCCGGTTTTATTTTGTACTCTTCCTCATCCTCTTGCAGTTTCAGATGTTGTTCATGAAGCTTCGACAGGCGGTAATGGCTCATCTCTACATTACTCAAATCAATCTCATCTTCTTCGATACGTTGTTCATGCAGTAACGGGCGCAGATGGCGGGCAAACAGGCTCAGTTTTTCCAGGTGCTTGTCATCATAATCGACGATTTGCGACATGAATTCATAAAAGCGGACAAAACTGCCGAGATCTTTTTTGAAAATATCCAGCTTACTTTTTTCTTTCTCGCACTCTTTGAAGGTGTTTTCCGCATTGGTGATCAGCACTATATCGCCGGTCTTCTTAGTGCGTTCAAACATCTCTTTAGCCAACACATAGGCATCAATTGCTGAAGTGTAACGCTGTTTCCAGCGTTGTACCGCTGGCTTACAAATATTGCTGATCGCCGCATTAGATTTGTTTTTGCTGAAAAACGCCTCGCAAAATTTTTCCACTTCATTCCACAGGAAAATGCCGCTGGTTTTCAGCTTTTCATAGAGCTCAAAGATGAGTTGCGGATCGCTGACATCCATCAGTTCTGCTGTCTGATAGTACGGCTGGAAAGCTTCTAAAATATCGTCCGGCTTGTTACTGAAATCCAGTACAAAGGTACCGGACTCAGCCTTACCCGGATAGGTACGGTTCAGGCGTGATAGTGTTTGTACACAGTCCACACCACCCAGTTTTTTATCCACATACATTGCGCACAGTTTGGGCTGGTCAAAACCGGTCTGGAACTTGTTGGCAACCAGCATCACCTGATAGTCGTCAGTATCAAACGCTTTACGCATATCCCGGCCTTTCAGACTGGGATTCATGCTGATCTCAGTGAACTTCTGATTCAGCAACTCAAGGCCATTGTGATCCTTTTCCTGAAATTCCACTTCTCCGGAGAACGCTACCATCGTACTGATCTTGCCGTAGTTGTGCTTATTAATATATTTATCAAACGCCAGCTTGTAGCGCACAGCTGCCTTACGCGAACTGGTTACCACCATCGCTTTCGCCTGTCCGGCCAGCAAATGCATCACATGTTTACGGAAGTGCTCAATAATCACTTTAACTTTCTGTGACACGTTATGATCGTGCAGCGCGACCCATTGGTTCAGTTTGATTTTGGCTTTTTTACTATCCACTTCCCGCTCAGGATTGTCCAGCGTTTGCAGAAGTTTGTACGCCACCTTGTAATTGGTGTAGTTCCTTAGCACATCAAGAATAAAGCCTTCTTCGATGGCCTGACGCATGGAATAAACGTGGAACGCTTCAGGTTTGTTAGTTTTCGACCCCGGTTCCTGCGGGTTAGGGCGACGGCCAAACAGCTCCAGCGTTTTGGCCTTCGGCGTGGCGGTAAAGGCGTAATAGTTTAGGTTACTGCTACCTTTACGTGCGGCGACGGTGGCGTCCAGAATATCTTCTGAAGACATTTCCACATTATCATCCGCCTCATCGGTCATCAGCACTTCTTTCAGCTGACGCGCCGTAGAACCGCTCTGTGAGGAGTGTGCTTCATCGGCAATCACCGCATAATTACGCTTCCTGAGGCTGACGCTGTTTTCAATCGCCTTCAGGACAAACGGGAAGGTCTGAATGGTAACGATAATAATCGGCTGCGAGTTTTCCAGCGCGCTGGCCAGCTTCTCCGATTTAGAACCGTCACCTTCTTTGTTATTAATACGCCCGACAACGCCATCCTGATGTTCAAACTGATAGATAGTGTCCTGCAGCTGGTCGTCAAGCACAGTACGGTCCGTCACCACAATCACCGAGTGAAATTGCTTCTCGCCATTTTCATCATACAGGCGGGAAAGTTGATGAGCCGTCCAGGCGATAGAGTTCGATTTGCCCGACCCCGCACTGTGCTGAATCAGGTATTTATTGCCGGTCCCTTCCAGCGTAGCGGAGGTGATCAGTTTGTTCACCACGTCCCACTGGTGATAGCGCGGGAAAATCAGGTTCTCACTTTTGTACTTCAGACCAATGGCATCTTCTTTTTCTACGATTTGCAGATGCACAAAACTGGCGAGAATTTTCAGCAGATTGTCCGGTAGCAGCACCTCATTCCACAGGTAGCTGGTGGCATAGTCATTGGCATCTTCCGGGGTGTCGTTCCCCGCGCCGCCATCATGAGTTCCTTTGTTGAACGGCAGGAAGAAGGTTTTATCGCCCTCAAGTCTGGTCGCCATAAACACTTCGTACTGGCTGACGGCAAAGTGCACCAGCGCGCCGCGTTTAAAGGTCAGTAGCGGCTCAGGATTATTGGTGCCAGGGTCCTTTGGCAAACGCGTTTTCTTATATTGCGTGATAGCATTTTGTACGGTCTGCTTAAATTCGGACTTCAGTTCCAGAGTTGCTATCGGCAACCCATTAACGAATAGCACCAGGTCGATACGCCATTTTTTTGATTTCACTCCCGTTTCTTCGAATACGGCGTTCGACGCATGAGGGCTGTAAACCAGCTCCGGCACAATACGGCAGATATTCTGTTTGTAGCGAATCAGGGTTTCCGGGTTAAGGTTATGCTCCGGCTTAAACTGGCACAGGGAAAAACGCGCGTTATGGCTTTTGATACCATGGCGCAGCACACCGAGCGTGCCGTAAGTACGCGAAAGCATATCGGTAGCGTTGATATCTGCTTTTTTCAGCTGCGCCACCAGCGCATCAAGGAAATGACGCTCAGTATCGGTAGGATAAATTTTGGAAAACTTTTCCCATTCCTGAGGCTGCGTGGTCTGCACAAAGGTCAGTGCATCCTGTGAGTACAGTGCGCGTTCGCGATCGTAGCCGTTAGTTGTGCCAAGAATCCAGCCATTTGCTTCCATTTGAGTGATGATTTCATTCTGGAAAATCAGCTCCTTGGTGCTATCCATGCTCATGCGGTGGCCTCCTGTGGCTCCTCAACATCCTGCGTGTTTGGGGTAACCCAATCGCGGACGTCGATTTTTCCGGTGACGGCGGCGGAGATAAGGGCGGTGCGGCGTTCCTGGAGTAAAGAGACTTGCAATAATACATTATCAATTAATCGATTATAAGACTTTTGCATTCTACCTACATAATGCAAAATACCTTTAATTTCATTCATTGGTGGTAGAGGTAAATATATTGACTCAATGCCTTCACTAGAAATATTAGGTTGATTTGTAATTGTCATATTATTTACAAAATGAGCCAAAAATGCTGATGACTGGGTTGAAATTAATATATATTTCGCCATATCTTGATTCTGAACCACCATAAAGCCGACTCTTTGATTAATAAGAGGTGCGCTGTTATTATCAAGCAAAGCGACTTTTATGCCACCGGAAATAACAGGGCGAGTCATTGCGAAGATTAATGCGCCGTTAGGAGCAAGGTACTCTTTATACATAAATGAAAAGTTGTGAGGTAAGAAAGATGAGTCACCCCAATCAAAATTAAGGTGAGAAACGTTGGATATCTTAATTACGGGATAACCTTCATCGGTAAAGTCAGTGCTTTTAAAAGCAAACCCACCAATGACTTTACCAAAATGTTTGATGCGTTTAACTTTCCAATGCTCCGGCACTTCCCCCAACCACTCAACACCAGAATCTTTCATTGGCACATCGGTGTTTAGCCCTTTGGTGACGGCATGGCTAATCCCTGCCTGACGTTTTTCTTTGAGCAGTTCAATTAATTGCTGTTGCTTCTCGATCAAGTTATCTATTTTTGCGGTTTCGTGGTCGAGGAAACTATATATTTTTACCTGCTCAACCTTGCCAGGAAGCAGAAGTTCAATATTTCTAAACTCATCAGGATCTAAATCCCACTGATTTACTCGTATACCTTTGGAACGACTCAGATATTGAGTGACATAGATAGGGTTACGAAGCAGATAATGCACATATTTTGGATGCGCCAACTCAAAAAGAGAGTTATTGGGTTGGTAAACAAAGTACGCAGGGCTAACTATTCCTTCATACTCTGAAATTGCGATTGATCCCTGCCAGGCTTTCATTTTATTCATGACCAAATCATTTGGTTGAACCAACTGATAAGGAGATAAATCTTCTGAGGGCTTATTATTGTTATCATCCCTGCTAGATTTTGGTACAACACCATAGTCCCGGTATACAGAGAGCAATTCTTTCTCTGTATATCCGGTTCGCTTAATTCGGGAAAACAACCTGGATATAGATATGGTTTTCCAGTGACCCGGAATATCTCCCAGCCACTCAACCCCGGAATCCTTATACTCCGGATACGCCTTATATTTAGCCATCAGGAATGTACCTCCTGCAGCAGCTTCATAATCTCGGCGCTGATCGCATCCAGATCGGCATCAATTTCTTCGAGCGGGCGCGGCGGCTGATAGATATAGAAATGGCGGTTAAACGGAATCTCATAACCGACAATCCCCACTTCATTATCTTTCGAATCGCGCTTATCGGCGTTGATCCATGCGTCAACTACATGCGGCAGCACTTCTGCTTTGAAGTAGTTTTCAATCAGGTCGCTGGTAGATACTGCCGGGTTTAGTGGCACGTTTTCGTTATCGCGCAGCTCGCTGTCCTGTTCAAACTCTACCACTTTACCCTTGTACTCAAATGCCCCGTACAGCGGCTGGGGGTCTTCTTTCAACACCTTCTTCACCACCGGTTCGGCATTCGGTTTTTTCGTGGTGATCGCGTCGATAAACTGCTTGTTCTCTTTCGCATCCAGCTTTACGCCAGCCGCTTTGATGGCTCCTCTCAGGGTCAGCTGGAACTGGTTAAAGTCATTACTCATCAGCGTTTTTCCACCCGTCTGCGTACCCAGTGCCTCCTGAATCTGCTGTGCTTTTTCCATCAACCCGCGCTGTACCAGCCACAGTTTGCTGTCGAGCAGATCTTTAATCTGCTTCTCTTTCAGCTCGGCAAATTCAGCTTTGATGATGGTGCGCGCTTCTGTTTCCAGCTCGGAGAAGTCACCATAGTTATCCGCCTGCCATTGGGACGCAAACGCTTCATACAGGCGTTCCATTGGCGCGTTAAACGGCTTCGGCGCAAAACGCAGAGTCGCAATCGCCTCATCCGTCACCTGAGCCGATAAACGCAACGGGCGCTCAATGGTCAGGCGGCGATAGCCAAAGTCGGTGCTGTTGAAAATTTTGCTGGCGAAGGTTTTCGGCACTTCGGTTTTAGCGGTGGCAGGCTGACGACCACGACTGGATTTTTGATCGGTGGTTTTTTCCAAACCCATTTCTTCCAGGGTTGTGGCACCTACCACCTTAAAATCACCGAAGGTCTGGGTGATCAGCTTGATATCATCATCGCCCATCAGGTTACGCTTAGAACCCAGCGATTTACGCATTTTGCCGCACAGGTTGGTGCCATCAATCAGCTGGACTTTTCCTTTACGCTCAGGCGCCTTCTTGTTGGAGAGGATCCAGACGTAGGTGGCAATGCCGGTGTTGTAGAACATGTCCGTTGGCAGCGCGACAATACCTTCCAGCAAATCGGTTTCCAGAATATAGCGACGGATTTCGCTCTCACCGCTGCCCGCACCACCGGTAAACAGTGGCGAACCATTAAGGATAATCCCGATACGCCCGCCTTGATTATTCGAACCGTCAATGTTCTGCACATCGCGCATTTTACTGATCAGATGCATCAGGAATAACAGAGAGCCATCCGAAACACGCGGTAGACCCGGGCCAAATCGACCGTCAGAGCCTTTCTGCTTGTGCTCGCCGTTAATTTCACCCTCAATCTTTTTCCAGTCCACGCCAAACGGTGGGTTAGAGAGCATGTAGTCGAACTGATCCTGCGGTAACTGGTCATTGGAGAGAGTGTTACCCAGCTTAATGCGGCTGACGTCCTGACCTTTGATCAGCATGTCGGCTTTACAGATTGCGTATGATTCCGGGTTCAGCTCCTGACCAAAAGCACGCATGACTGCGTTAGGGTTTAGCTCGTGCACATATTCCATGCCCGAAGAGAGGAAGCCGCCGGTCCCGGCCGTCGGGTCGTAAATGGTGCGTATGATGCCGTCTTGCGTCAGCGCTTCATCATCTTCCATAAACACCAGCGAGGTGGTCAGACGCACGATATCGCGTGGGGTGAAGTGCTCACCGGCGGTCTCGTTAGAGCTTTCCGCGAAACGACGGATAAGTTCTTCAAACACCAGCCCCATATCATGGTTAGAAATTTTTTGTGGACTCAGATCGTATTTGGCGAATTTTGCCACGACTTTAAACAACAGGTTGGCATCTTCCAGTAGGCCGACGAACTCACTGAATTTGAAATGTTCGAAGATTTCTCGTGCATCAGGAGAGAAAGCTTGTACGTAGCTCTCAAGGTTGGCTTTAATGTCATTCTGGCCCATCTTGCCCAGATCCATCTTCGAGGTGTTGAAGAATGAGAGCCCGCTGGCGCGTAGCAGAAATTTCTCTTTGGCATCTTCCGGCAGTGGGCTGGTGTTTAATTCATCATATTTCGCCACCACCGCATCTTTGGTCTCTGCTAACACACATTCAAGGCGACGAAGCAGTGTAAAGGGCAGGATTACGCGCCCGTATTGAGACTGTTTAAAATCACCGCGCAGCAAATCAGCCACCGACCAGATAAACGCAGCCGTTTGAGAAAAGTTAGTGTTAGTCATGAAACCCTCGAAAGAGATATGGCCGTTCAGAAAAATACTTCGGCAAAAAATTGTATGGAAATGTAGTACGCGAAATAATACCTGCTGCAGAGACTATCGCAACCTGTATGCGGCAAAGAACTGGCCACCCTCAGGAGTAGCAATCCAATATGTGGCAAAAACTATCCGAAATGGAAGATGTTCTTGCTCACGTAATGAGGAAAAACCTAAGTAAGGTTATGGTGTACAAACTGTTCCGGGCTAAGGCCTGCCAAAGGCTCTGTGGCGACGTCAGCGATTGTAATCACATTTGATATAACCAAATACCGTCGTACGCATTCTTTCCCGACGGAAAAAACGTTTTTCGTGGATGTATTCAACTTTCAGCGAGTGAAAGAAGCTTTCCGCGCAGGCATCATCGAGACAGCAATCTCTGATGCTCATGCTGTCGCGAAGGTTATGCCGCTTTAGTAATGGCTTATAATCCACTGAGCAGTATTGCCTGCCACTGTCAGTGTGCTAATGAGGTTATCAAGCCGCTGACTCCGCTACGACGACATCTGTAATGCATTGCAGGTCAGCTATACCGTTATCCGTGATGACATTGGCCAGCCGATAACAGCATGTGGCGATCTCCTTCAGGGAACATATTCAGTATGTCGGAAGATCTCTAAAAGTGAATGGTTCTTTTTGCAGGGATGCTTACATGCAGAGAATATGCTACCGCTTGGCGTCTCTCACTACGTGTGACAGCAATTATACGTTACGGTACTCAGAAGATAGTAATGGCCCAATCCGGCTAACGATATGGCGGGGCTCTCGCTAACTGTATAACTATGTACTGCCAGGTACAGATTCCTGCAGGAATCTGAAAATCACGAGAAAGGGACACTGCAGGATTTACACTGCAGCTAATCGCGGCATATTATTCACTGTGAAAACTCCGCCGGACGATAACACAAGGAGTGTGTCACGATGGTTGCACTACAGTTTCCCTTCACCTTGTTTAAAACCCAAAAATGGATGGGCGACTACGGCGACAGAGATATGCGCTGTGGAGATTTAACTGAAGAACGGTTAAAAACGGATTATCATCTGCCTGATATTTCTAAACTCAGATTTAACCAGTTACGTTTTTTTCGTATCTGGTT